>OJHD01000108.1_pt1 | contig 17604 bp, 14 predicted proteins | sample 1594981 | NCBI WGS metagenome assembly OJHD01 (sample SAMN05416720, study PRJEB24817) | seawater metagenome | isolation source: Sea water | place: Canada:Atlantic | collected 2013-07 | reverse complement strand
CTGCTGGCGCCGATCAAATGAGCCCAGAAGACGCAATCCTTATAGGTGCTATTGCCGGTGCACTTATTGTGTTGGCGGTAAGCTTAGTAGATAAAATAAAGCTAGATGACCCTGTTGGAGCTATTGCCGTACATCTTATTTGTGGCATCTGGGGAACACTTGCTGTGGGACTCTTTGGGGCAAAGGCTGGGTTTGATCAGTTTGTTATTCAATTAGTGGGAGTGAGTTGCTATGCTGTATTTTGTATAATCACTTCATTTGTCATTATATACACATTAAAGAAGACTATTGGAATTCGAGTGTCGGAGAGAGAAGAATTAGAAGGCCTTGATGCACACGAACACAAAATGGACGCATACCCCGACTTTAGGCTAAATGAGCATTAACCGTTTTAAATTAGTCAATAAAAAAACCCGCAAAAGCGGGTTTTTTTATGTTTAAATTCACCCCTAAAGAGATTTGTGCGGAAAATAAGGCCCTTTAAGCCATTTTATTAACGTTACTACTAATCCGTAAAGATACTCCCAAACTGGCAAAGAAATATAAGTCACAATAATTACTGCAAGAACAGCTGCAAACTTGGAAAATAATTCTACTAAACCGTCAACACTCCAACTATCCACAGATATTGATAATTCAAGCATTCTCGTGAACTCAACAAATTGGTCTGGCATAAAAAGCCTTTCACCAAATACAAATGATATTACTCCGGCAAAAGCAGCAAATAATAATGTGAGTGCCAATACATAGCCGGCCGCTCTTATTATTATTAATGCTAGGTCTCTAAAAAGAAACCTCAACATATCGCCTTGAATCTTTGCCACTGACTCCCCTGCGTTTCTGACGACTTGTGAAATTGGGAAAGCAGCATAAGCAAATAAGAGTAGTGATAACAGATTAGCAATAACTCCTAAAAACCCAGGGTCATCGCCACCATTTTTGCCAACATTGATAGTTAGCTCCTCTTTCGTTTTAATCTCTTCATAGTTTAAATCTCCCATGTCAAGATAAAAGCTAGGATAAGCATTCTTCGCTTCATTTACTTTTAGCTCAGCCTTCTCTCTGTCTTCTGCGTCCCAGTCTTCCCCGTTAAAGTTTGGGTTTTCAAGAGTAATCGTGTAATAAGAATCATCCGACTCACTCTCTAAACCTTCGTCAGTGATTTTCTCGACAAAGCTTTCATCAAAGCCATTAGAGCCATTAGAGAGATACTTAAACCCACCGAAAATAGAGCTTTGAAGCATTTGTAACAAAAACAGAATTGTTACTATTTTAAAAACAAGACCAATCCACTGATAAACAGACCTTTCAGAATTATTCATCATTTCATTGAAATTGTTTCTTGGTAGTTTTTGATTTACCATCTGTGGCAAATCAAAAATGTAGTCAAAATAATTCTTCATATAGCATTGATTTTAAGTTAGTAATTTAGTTTTTATTCAATAAATTATGCTTAATTTTAGTAAATTACCATAAAAATTGCAATAAAAAAAGAAATTTATCAAAAAAACAGCTGTTATCGTGTTGATATCTTAATCGTGATTAACTACTGTATTCTAATTAAAAAATGTCTAAGCTTGAGTATCGGAGATAAAATATTCCGTGAGCGCTGACTCTGGTGAGTGTAAGATGAACGCCTGTCTCAAATTCAAATAAAGATAAGCTTGGCTGTTTCTGGTTAGATTCAATTTTAATCTATGCGGAGTTTCTACTTGCGTTAATGTTTCCAAACAAAGAGCGCATGACAATTTTCTCAAACACATCTATTTGAGCCTGATCTCTTGGAGATTCTTTTTCAAGATCCTGAATTTTCTTAAGAGCAAACTGTTGAATTGTTAATAGTGGCAGAACAATAGATTCCCGAACCGAAATAGACGCCTTTCCGGCTGGCTCCTCCTGCATTAACTCATTATAACCTGTTAGTTTTAACAACAGTCGCTTTGTGGTAACGTATTCAGCATAGATAACATTCCAAAATGTTCCATATTCAGGGTCATCAGACATGTATTTTGTAAGGTCAAAGAACGACTTAGACAACGACATCATGCTGTTCTCAATAAGTGTTTTGAAAAAGTCTGACGTTTGAAAAAGGAGTTGTGTTTTTTCAAACTCACCAATGTCTTCATAATGTTTTAGAGCTGTTCCAACCCCGAAAAATCCAGGCACATTTTGTTTTAACTGACTCCAAGAGCCGACAAAAGGGATGGCCCTTAAATCTTCAAAAACCAGCCCTTCGGATTTACCGCGCTTAGAGGGTCGGCTCCCTATGTTTGTTTTTGCATAAAACTTCAAAGTGCTCATATGCTCTAGGTAAGGGATAAATTTTGGGTGGGCCTTAAAGCCTACATATGCCTCGTAACTAAGCTTAGATAAATGAGCCATAACCCGCCTATTCTCAGTTGTCATTGTTAGATCTTTATTGCTAAGACTGTTATGAATTCCTGAGCTTATTAGTTGTTCTAGGTTGTATTGTGAAGAGTCTAGAGTTCCAAAGTTAGAGCTTATGGTTTGTCCCTGAATCGTAAGTTGAACTTCTTTGTCTTCTATTGTTGGCCCTAGAGAGGCATAAAAGTTGTGTGTTTTTCCGCCGCCTCTTGCCGGTGGTCCGCCTCGACCGTCAAAGAAAATCACAGTAATGTCGTACTTTCTAGAAATAGTAGTTAGCCGTTCTTTCGCTTGGTATATCGCCCAGTTAGCCATTAAATACCCTCCATCTTTAGTGCCATCACTAAATCCAAGCATAATGGTTTGTCTGTTCCCGCGAGCCTTTAGATGGGCAACATAATTTGAATTTGTATATAGGTCTTCCATTACAGAAGGTGCGTTCTCTAAGTCTGTGATTGTTTCGAAAAGCGGTGCAATATCAACCGTTAATTCATCCTCAAAAGCCACAAGCTTAAGCATCGCATACAACTGCATAACATTAAGCGTTGTTTGGTTGTTGCTTATAATATAGCGGTTTGCGGCTTTTTCTCCATTAGTTCCTTGAATGGTTTTAATGGCCGCCATTGTTTTTAAGGCTTTTAATGTTTCTTTCTCTGAAATCAAGCCCATGTCTAAGCTTCCTTTTATTTTAGATAAAGTCGCAACTTGTTTTGCTTCTGATAAATTGTGGTAATTAGAAGGAAAAATAGAACTTCCACTTTCAATTAATGTGTTTACCATGTCATTAAAGACCTTTGCATGTGCACGACTGTCCTGACGAATGTCTAATGATGAAAAATGAAATCCAAAAAGATGAATTTTATTCAAAAGACTATTTATATCTGACGCATAAAGCGACTGGTGTTTTTGAATGATGTCTGTTTTAATCTCTTTTAGCTCAGACACTAAATGATCCAGAGTCAAATCTGTCTTTTTGCTAGTTATCATTTTGTACATTTCACCCTCAAGCACAGAAACGCGTTCTTCAACCCCTGCAAAAGACACTTTTCGCTTTAACTGTCTTAAGTCGCGGTAATAATTTTTAATTATTGTTTCTCGCAATCTGGCAGCCACTTTTAAGGTGATCTCTGGAGTTACAAATGGATTGCCGTCTCGATCTCCTCCTGGCCAAAAACCAATGTTTATAATGTCGTTTTTAATGTGTTCACCGTCAAATATATTTTGCTGGATATAATCGTATACCGTACCAAATGATTTATAAAACACATTTTCTAAATACCAAATAAGACTAACAGCTTCATCGTAAGGAGTTGGCTTCTTGTGTTTAAAAAATGGCGTTTTACCTAACTGAGCAAGGAGCTCGTGTATTCTGGTTAAATCGTTCTCTTTTATGGCGTGTGTTAAATCCGTAATAATTCCTAACACGGAACCTGGATAGAATTGGGTTGGGTGCGCGGTAAGCACAATACGAACTTTAAACTCTTCTAGGTATTTTTTTAGCAGTTCTAGTTTGTTTTCCGCACTTGCTGTTTCTTTTAAACTTCTTAACGTTCCAATTCCGTCCATGTTATTAACAATAGGAAAAGCTGCGTCTTCAATAGCATCAAACAAAACTACTTGTCTTTCAATGTATTGTATAAATCGAAAAAGTAAATTAATTTGGCTTTTAGGAGATCGTCTCGCTTGGTATTTTTTAAAAAATAACTCTACAATTGCCGTAGGAGTTTTGTTGTTTGAAAAGCCTTTCTGACAAGTTTCAAAAAAGAGGGGTAACAAAACGCCTGTTTTGGTAATTGTATCAAAAGGCAGTGTCATAAATATACTATTGTATATTTGGTATTTTGACAAAACGTTTTGTTTAAACCTTGTGATTTTTGGCTGTGTAGACATTTATTTAATAAATTAAATTTAACTCAAAATTACTAAAGCGCCTTCAGACTTCATGTATAATCTGGGGATTTTTGCGAATATTCGCATAATGACTGACTTCACAAGACAAAATCTTAACAAACTCAAGAAATCATTCAATATCCTACAGGAAAGAACCTGCGTTGATCTTTTCCAAAAACCTTAAGTTGTTGTTTTTATGAATTGGTAAATCCGTTGACTTACTGTAAATTTAATGCTTCTAACAACCACTTATAATATTATGATTGAGATCGAACGTAAATTTTTAGTAAACTCAAATCGCTATCGTGAACAAGCTTCAAGAAAGTCTCTTATTATTCAGGGCTACTTAAATACCGACCCTCAACGGACTGTAAGAGTTAGACTTAGGGATCAAATAGGGTATATCACAATCAAAGGGGGTAGTGGTGACAACGGGTTAAGTCGATTTGAATGGGAAAAAGAAATCTCTAAACTAGAGGCGGAGGCGCTTCTAGAGCTCTGTGAAAAAACCATTGTTAGCAAAACACGTTTTGAAGTGTCGGTAGCCAATCACTTGTTTGAAGTTGATGAGTTTACTGGCCCCAATAAAGGGCTTGTGATTGCGGAGGTTGAGCTTAGTTTTGAAGACGAGGAGTTCTCAAAGCCAGACTGGCTAGGTAGAGAAGTGACTGGAGAAAAAAGATATTATAATTCCAGCCTCAGTAAGCAGCCTTTCGTTAGTTGGGAATGATTAATAAATTGCCATTAAATCGGCTTTAAAATTATTATATTCGCAATCTGAATAGATTTAAAAAATTATAAAATGAATACAACCTCTACTGATTTTAAGATTCAAGAAGCGCTAGATGCACTTGGAGTAAAAAATGTAAACTTAGGGACATCTACAGGTGTTAATAGTTTTGCAAACGGGCCTACTATCGATAGTTTTTCGCCTGTGGATGGCCAAAAAATTGGAAGCGTCATTTGTACGTCTAAGGATGATTATGAAGCTGTAATGACCTCTGCAACAACTGCGTTTGCTGAGTGGCGTACAATGCCTGCGCCTCAAAGAGGAGAGATTGTTCGTCAATTTGGGAATAAACTGAGAGTCTTAAAGGAGCCGCTAGGAAAGCTCGTTTCTTACGAAATGGGAAAATCACTTCAAGAAGGATTTGGAGAAGTCCAAGAAATGATTGATATCTGTGATTTTGCTGTTGGTTTATCTAGACAACTTAACGGACAAACCATTCCGTCTGAACGTCCTAGCCATGTCATGAGAGAACAATGGCACCCTATTGGGGTTGTTGGTATTATATCTGCATTTAATTTTCCAGTAGCGGTTTGGGCTTGGAATACCGCTTTGGCTTGGATCTGTGGCGATGTGTGTGTGTGGAAAGGTTCTGAGAAAGCACCTTTATGCTCAATTGCTTGTCAGAATATTATTGCCGAAATATTAAAAGAAAATAATTTACCTGAAGGAATTTCTTGTATCATTAATGGAGATTACTCCGTCGGAGAAATGATGACTTCTGACACAAGAGTGCCTTTGGTATCTGCTACAGGCTCTACAAGAATGGGGCGAATTGTTGGCGCAACAGTTGCGCAGCGTTTTGGAAAATCTTTGTTAGAGCTAGGTGGTAACAATGCCATTATTATAACACCAACTGCTGATTTAAAAGTGGTAGTTCCCGGCGCTATTTTCGGCGCTGTTGGGACCTGCGGACAACGCTGTACTTCAACAAGACGATTAATTATTCATGAATCTGTTTATGACAAAGTAAAAGATGCTATTGTTGGTGCTTACGGGCAATTGACAATTGGCAATCCATTGGACGAAAAAAATCACATTGGACCCTTAATAGATCACGACTCAGTAAACACTTATTTAGCCGCTATTGAAAAAGCGAAAACCGAGGGTGGCAAGGTGTTAGTTGAAGGGGGGGTTTTAGAGGGTCATGGCTATGAAAGCGGCTGCTATGTAAAGCCGGCGATTATAGAGGCTGAAAATCATTTTGAAATTGTACAACACGAAACCTTTGCGCCTATTTTGTACTTAATGAAATATTCTGGCGTAGTAGAAAATGCTATCCACAAACAAAATGAGGTAAACCAAGGGTTGTCTTCTGCAATTATGACTAATGACCTGAAGGAAGCGGAGAAGTTCTTGTCTTATGCGGGGTCTGATTGTGGAATTGCCAACGTAAATATTGGAACTTCTGGAGCAGAAATCGGTGGTGCATTTGGTGGAGAAAAAGAAACAGGAGGCGGGCGCGAGTCTGGTTCTGATGCTTGGAAAGTTTACATGCGAAGGCAAACAAATACCATTAATTATTCTGATGAATTGCCTCTAGCGCAAGGAATAAAGTTCGACCTATAAACTGATTAAGCTTTTTTAAGTCATGCCCATTGGCTGTGACTTTTTTATTAGAATCATACACTACCTTTGAGGCTAATTATACTTTGCTTTTCTTAAAATACGCATGCTTTCTTTATAAAGACTATGCGCATCATCGCTGAAGCTATACAGCAGCTTTTTGGCTGACTGAAGCCGAGTTAAAGCCGCTTCAATTCCGTTAAAGTAACAAATCAAGTATGTGGCAGGCACATTCATTAAATCCTTAGTCTGCTCCGGTGTAAGGTCAGCTCCTTGCTTGAGGCGTTCCATAAGAGCGTTGTTTGCGTTAAATATGTGGTATAAAGCCTTTTTGTCGTACTGAGGAGGCGAAAAAAGCAGTTCTGAGTCAATGCTATAAGCAGCATTATTTCCAAAAGTAATGGTCGTTTTTTCTAACTTAAAATAGGTGTTTTCTCCATTTAAACCTAGGTTAACGTATTCTATGATTTCAAAAGAATCCTTGTCATATGAGATCTCTACAGCGTCTAGGGTTGAATAAAACAGCCTTACCTGTTCATTAATCAGGGCAATATCAACTCGAGAATAAAACGTTTGGTTTTCAATAGTTTTTTTGTGGCCAGACCAGCACATAACGAAATACTCTTTAAACACCTTGTATTTCGGGTTGTAGTCCTCTCGCTGGGCCATAAAATCAAACACCCCATCTAAAGTATATTCAATATTGTTTTGCGCATGAGCTTCTATTGCAGAGACAATTTCAGAGTTCGAGTCTGTTAATTGAGTATCAAGAACTTTAGGCATGCTCATACTTCCTTCTCTAAAAAAAACAGACCCTCCATAATATTTCCAGATATTCTTGCTAAGGGATGTAACTTCCTGTGTCTCTTTTGGTCGAATTGTAACCAGCCCAACAACCTTGTCATCACTAAGGTGGGGAAATGGTATGTTTTCATATTGTATAATAGGCGGATAACTCAAGTAAGCGTTGATGAGGTTTTGAATTTTACTGTCATCAAAAAAATCAACCCCAATGATGTGATTGTATTGGTCGTCAACCCCAATAACAATGTAAGAATTATTATTAGGGTTGCTGTTTGATAATGCACAAATATGTTTTAAAAACTTAGCCTTTCCTTCTTTGCTGCTGATATTAATTTGCAGTTTCTTGTCATAAAAACTGCTTTCGTCATTATGAGCAAGTAAGTTTTTGATAAGAAGTCGCTTATTAATCATTTTTGAAGCTTAATGCTATTGTTCGTATGTCTAAAACCGATCTTTCTTAGGTTTGGGTTCTTAAATTTAGTAAACAACTCGGGGAAACAAGTTGAAATGAATTTAAGTTTTAACCATTTGTTAACAAGGTGAACGGAAATATTTTAACAAATTGCAACGTGTATCTAGTTGTACCAATAAATAGTTAAAATAAAACACTGTGATGGAGGGAGATAAAAATGGGATTGATATTCAATCAATCAATGAAAAAATTGAAAAAGAGAGTGCTTTTGTAGATTTACTTACACTCGAAATGAATAAGGTGATTGTGGGGCAAAAACACATGATCGAGCGTTTACTTATAGGGCTTTTAGGTCAAGGGCATATCCTTCTAGAAGGAGTTCCTGGACTTGCTAAAACACTGGCCATAAACACCTTGTCTCAGGCAGTGGCGGGTAGTTTTAGCAGAATCCAGTTCACGCCAGACTTACTTCCTGCAGATGTTGTTGGGACAATGATTTACAATATAAAAGCTAATGATTTTACGATAAAAAAAGGGCCTATTTTTGCAAACTTTGTGTTAGCTGATGAGATTAACCGGGCTCCAGCTAAAGTGCAATCAGCTCTATTGGAAGCAATGCAAGAAAAGCAAGTCACTATTGGGGATGAAACCTTTATACTAGACAAGCCATTTCTTGTAATGGCTACTCAAAACCCTGTAGAGCAAGAAGGTACTTACCCGCTTCCGGAGGCACAAGTGGATCGATTCATGTTAAAAACAATCATCGATTATCCAAAACTTGAAGACGAGCAACTCATTGTTAGAGCCAACCTTAAAGGTGCTTTTGAAAAAATAAACGCCGTGGTGACTGTCAAACAAATTTTATCCGCACAGGCTGCAGTTAGGGAGGTTTACATGGATGAAAAAATTGAGAAATATATTTTAGACATTGTTTTTGCCACTCGCTATCCAGAAAAATATCGTTTACCTGAATTAAAGCCTTTAATTTCTTTCGGTGCCTCTCCAAGGGGAAGTATTAATCTAGCAACTGCCGCTAAATGTTATGCTTTTATAAGGCGCCGTGGCTATGTCATCCCAGAAGATGTACGTGCAGTCGTGTATGATGTGCTCCGTCATCGTGTTGGAATCACTTATGAAGCAGAGGCAGAAAATGTAACGTCAGAAGATATTATCGGCAAAATTGTCAACGTTATTGAGGTTCCTTAATTGGTGTTGCGCTTATTATATGGCTTAATCTACTCCTCCTTTCATTAACAGTACACCTATCAAATGGACACCAAGGAATTACTTAAAAAAGTTAGAAAAATAGAGATCAAAACACGTCGGCTTTCCGATCATGTGTTTGGTGGTGAATACCACTCTACTTTCAAAGGTCGTGGGATGACTTTTTCAGAAGTAAGACAGTACCAATATGGTGATGATGTGCGAAACATTGATTGGAACGTCACAGCCCGCTGTAACGAGCCCCACATTAAGGTTTTTGAAGAAGAGCGTGAACTAACACTTGTGTTAATGGTCGATGTGTCTGGGTCAAAACTATTTGGAACAGAGGCGCAATTTAAAAATGAAATTGTTACTGAAATTGCAGCAACACTAGCTTTTTCGGCAACACAAAATAATGACAAAATTGGTCTCATTTTGTTTTCTGACGCCATAGAGTTGTACATCCCTCCCAAAAAGGGTCGCTCGCATGTATTGAGAATTATTAGAGAGCTGATTGAGTTTGAACCAAAAAGTAAAAAAACAAATATTGCTGAAGGCCTAAAGTTCTTGTCTAATGTTATGAAAAAGAAAGCAATTGTATTTCTTCTTTCTGACTTTATGGCTAACGGCTATCGGCACAACTTGAAAATTGCATCCGGGAAACACGACATTACAGGAATAAGGGTTTATGACAAGTACGAAGCTGAAATTCCTAATTTGGGTATGATACAGGTTCAAGATCAAGAAACAGGCGCCTCTTTTCTTGTCAACACCGCTTCCAAATCCGTTCGTAAGAACTATCAGAAAAACTACAATGGAAATGTTGATTACTTTTCTGATAGTTTTAAAAAGTCTGGTGCTGGAGCTCTTGATTGCAGGGTGGACGAAAGCTATGTGAAAAAATTATTGGGCTATTTTAAACAACGTGGATAAATAAATGAAACTAGACTCAAACATAAAACGATTTTCAAACCAAGGCGTCCTTTGTGTGGTTTTTTGTGTCCTCTTTTCTTTAGTGAGTGCTGGTCAAGTAGCTTCGAGTATAGACTCAACTGCCATAAAAATTGGCGAAGAGTTGCGTTACAGGATTCAAGTAGATGTAGACTCTACATCATTAGTCGTTTTTTCTGAGGAGCAGACATTTCAACCGCTTGAAATCATTAATAGCTACCCCATAGACAGCACAAAAAAGGGAGGTTATTACAAGCTAACCAAAACATACGGGCTTACTCAATTTGATTCTGGGGTTTACATCATTCCTAAACAAAAAATTATAATTGGTGACAAAGTCTTTTATACAGACTCTCTCAAGGTCCAAGTAAATCCGGTTGTTGTAGACACTACAAAACAAAAGCTATTTGACATTAAACCGATTACAGATGTTCAGAGAACGCGTTCCAACCTTTGGGCTTACATCGCCTTAGTCCTCTTGGCTCTACTGGCTGTTACCGGTCTAGTATACTGGTTTTTTTGGCGTAAAAAGCCCTTAACAGAGGCTGAAAAAATTGCAGCTCTTCCTCCGTATGAGCGCGCTAAACTTGCTCTTGAAAAGTTAGATGAAGATCACTATTTTCAAAATGAAGATGTTAAAATGTTTTACTCAGATTTAACGCTAATCCTAAGACAATATCTTGACGAAAAAGTATATGATCAATCGCTAGAGAGCACAACAGATGAGCTAGTGTTTCGTTTAAAAACCCTCCAAGCCGCAAATCAAATTAGTCTAGGGGCAAATACAATTCGAAATATTGAAACGATATTGAAACGTGCCGACTTAGTTAAGTTTGCAAAATCCAAACCCGACTTTGAATTAGCAAAACTAGACAAGGGTACTATTGGGCTTGAAATTAAACAAGTCAAAGAAGGCTTGCCAGAACCTACAGAAGAAGAGTTGTTACAAGACTTAGAATACCGAGAGGCTCTTGAAGGCAAACAAAAGCGAAAAAAGCAAAAGCAAATTGTCGCGGGCGTTGTTGGGGTTTTCGTGGTCGCAATTACTTTTCTTATTGTTCAATCTGGCTTCACAAACGTAAAGGACACTGTTCTCAGAAACCCAAGTAAGCTATTGTTAGAAAAAACACACTGGGTTAAAAGTGAATATGGAGCGCCAGGAATTACCCTCTCAACTCCTAACGTTTTAGAGCGTCAGACGATTAAAGTCTCTGAAGAAATGAAGGATAAGGTTCAGCTCGTTGCCTTTGCCTGTGCGGGAAAAGACACTCCTATCGATGTGTTTGTAACAAGCTCTAAGTATGCCTCGGAGACAGGTAAAGATGGCAAAGAAAAAGAAGTGCCAATTGATGTGTTAGAATCTACTGAAGCGGTTCTAAATCGCTTTGAAAAAGAAGGAGCGAAAAATATTATTTCGAGAAACGAGCAGTTTATAACACCCAACGGACAAGAAGGTGTTAAAACTTTCGGGACTGCAGAATTTATTATAAACGATACGCTTACTAAAGGAGTGTATGTTGTTTTAGGTTTTTCTACTCCTAATTTATTACAACAAGTTATTTTAATTTGGAAGGAAGACGATGTATATGCCGATCAGATTATAGAGCGGATTTTAAACTCCATTGAACTTATTACACTAACTGAAGAACAAAAATAATGTTTAAAGGAATCGATTTTACTCAAACAGAATTTTTATGGCTACTTATGTTGGTTCCAATATTAGTGCTTTGGTACGTCTTGAAAAACAAAAAACAAACGGCACAGTTAAGTGTTTCAAACATAGGAGGGTTCAAAACAACTTCGATTTGGACGAGCGTTAAACATTTACTTTTTGGGCTTCGAATAATAGCTATAATTCTTGTTATATGTGCTCTTGCGCGTCCTCAGACTGTAGATGTTTCTTCAAAAACAAAAACAACTAGAGGCGTTGATATTGTTATGGCAATTGATGTCTCAGCAAGTATGCTAGCAAAGGACTTAAAGCCAAACCGTCTCGAGGCTTTAAAAAATGTTGCTGCCGATTTCATTAAAGGGCGTCCCAACGACCGGATTGGTCTCGTGGAATATGCCGGAGAAAGCTATACTAAAACACCTATTACAAGCGACAAAAGCATTGTATTACAGTCATTGAAAAACATAAAATACAACTCCATTATCACTGGTGGCACAGCAATAGGCATGGGGCTGGCAACTGCCGTAAACAGAATAAAGGATAGTCGGGCAAAAAGTAAAATAATTATTCTATTAACAGATGGAGTAAATAACGCCGGTTTTATTGACCCTCAAACCGCTAGTGAACTTGCTTTAGAATATGGAATTAAAACATATACTATTGGACTTGGCACAAACGGAATGGCCTTGTCTCCTGTAGCGCTCAATAATGGAGTGTTTCAATATGGACGAATTCAAGTAGAAATTGACGAAGAGCTCTTAAAAGAAATTGCCCTAGTAACAGGTGGAAAGTATTTTAGAGCCACCAATAATCGCAAGTTAAAAGAAATCTATAAAGAAATCGATGCGCTTGAGAAAACAGAAGTAGAAGAGTTTAAATTTTATAATTATGAAGAAAAGTTTAGGCCCTTGGTTCTACTTGCTTTGGGGTTATTCCTGTTTGAGTTCTTGTTAAGATTCACCTTGTTTAGAAGCTTTATTTAATGTATCAATTAGAAGAAAAAATATGGTTTTGGGCATTTATCATCATCCCAGTGATGTTGATGGTGTTTTTATGGACTTTTTTTTGGAAAAAAAGAACCCAGAAATCTTTTGGAAGCGCCGTTGTCCTAAAGAGATTGAGCCCTGATTTATCATTTTTTAAATCATCTCTTAAATTTATAACTCTCTGCCTCGCGGTTGGCTTTTTAGTGATTGGATTAATAAACCCTAAGATTGGCACAAAACTTGAAACTATAAAAAGAGAAGGAGTTGATATTGTTTTTGCTATTGATGTCTCTAAAAGCATGTTGGCTGAGGATGTGGCCCCCAATCGTTTAGAAAAATCCAAACAACTCGTAACGCAAATAATTAATAATTTAGCAAGCGATCGTGTTGGTATTATTGCCTATGCCGGAAAAGCCTTCCCTCAACTTCCAATAACAACCGACTATGCGTCTGCTAAAATGTTTTTACAAAGCATGAATACAGACATGCTATCCTCGCAAGGAACAGCCATAAATGAGGCCATTGAATTGTCACGAAATTATTTTGACGATGAAGAGCAAACAAATAGAGTTTTAATTATAATTTCTGATGGGGAAGATCACAACGATTTAAGTGTTGAAGTTGCAGAGGCCGCTTCTGAAGAAGGAATAAAAATTTATACCATTGGAGTTGGAAGTGAAAAAGGAGGTCCTATCCCTCTAAAAAGAAATGGTGTGGTCATGAGTTATAAAAAAGACCAAAACAACGAGACGGTCATAACAAAGTTAAACGAGGAGACTTTGAGATTGATTGCAAACGAAGCAAAGGGAGGCTATATCAATGGAAGTCAAACCGCTGATGTAGTAGAGCAGATAAGGGCTGTTTTGAGTGCAATGGATAAAAAAGAATTTGAGGCGAAAGAATTTGCAGAATATAAAGATCAGTTTCAGTGGTTTTTGGGGATCGGCCTGTTTTTCTTGATTTTGGATGTCTTGTTGTTAGAACGAAAAACAGCCTGGTTAAAGCGTCTTAACTTATTTAACGAGAACTTATGAGTTTAATCAAAAATTTAATAGTCCTTTTTAAAGGCGTGCATAAACTGAGTTATAGCCTTAAAAACTTCGGTCTAATTTTATTTCTTTTAGCAAGTATAAGCGGAAGTGCACAAGAGGAAGCGGCTCAAATTTCTCTATCAAATAACTATGTGTTTGAAGGGAACTCGCTTGTTAACGAAAACTTTATAGAGGCAGAGAAAAAATACCGCTTAGGAGTATCTGCAAAACAAAACAACGCCGCAGGCTCCTATAACCTTGGAAACGCCTATTACAAATCTGAACTTTACGATGAAGCAATGCTTCGGCATCTAGAGGCAATTAATAATAGCGGCTTAAAATTAGAAAAGCACAAAGCATATCATAATATTGGAAATACCCTTATGCGGCAGAAACGCTGTAAGGAAGCGGTGTCTGCCTATAAAAATGCGTTAAGAAACAGTCCATCCGACGATGAGAGTCGTTATAATTTAGCACTCGCTCAAGAATGTGCAAAAGAGCAAGGGGATGGTAAAGGCCAAGACAAGGACAAGGACAGGGATGAAAATAAAGATGACAAAGAAAATAGCGACGAAAATAAAGATAACGAAGAAAAAAACAAAGATAAGGGAGGCGAAGACGAAGAAAAAAAAGAAGGAGACGATAAAGAAGATGAAGATGGAAAGCCTAAAGATGATAATGGAAATCAAAATGATAAAGACCCAAAAAAAGACAAAGGACAACCAAAGCCACAGCCTGGAAAAATGTCTCCTCAACAAGTAAAAAACCTACTTGAGGCAATGAATAATGAAGAAAAAAAGGTACAAGAAAAAATGAATGCCTCCAAAACAAAAGGGGTTAAGATTCAAACCGAAAAGGACTGGTAAAATGAAAATAAAGGCTCTTATATTTACGTTTTTTATCTCTGGACTTCTGTCGGGGCAAGTCTCTTTTGGCTCAAAAGTTAGCAAGAGAGAGCTTGGCATTAATGAGCGTCTTCGGGTAGATTTCACAATGAATAAAGATGGAGATGACTTTGAGCCACCTGGATTTGAAAACTTCAATGTGGTTGGCGGACCTAGTCAGTCAATAAATAATTCTTGGGTTAATGGGGTTCGGTCATTTTCAAAAACCTACAGTTATTTTTTAGCTCCGAAAAAAAGAGGCCAGTTTACCATAGGGCAAGCAACTATTAAAATTGATGGAGAGGTGTATAAAACACTTCCTATAAAAATATCCGTTAGCGCGGCTATAGACAAGCCCAAAGACCCTAATGACCCTAACTATATTGCATCTGAAAAAATACACCTCGTCGCTGAAGTTTCAAACGCAAACCCGTATTTAAACGAGGCGATAACAGTAGTGTATAAATTATACGTAGCTCAGGGTGTTGGGGTTAGAAACTCACGAGAAATAGACAAACCTCGGTATAGTGATTTTTGGAGTCAAAATATTGACGTAGAAGGCCTAGGGGCACAACAAGGAACTTATAAAGGAGAAGACTACCTTTTCGTGGTTCTGAGAAAAACAGTTTTATATCCTCAAAAAACTGGAAAATTAAATATCGAACCTTTATCTCTTGATGTCACTGTTGAGGTTCCGTCTAACAGGCGTGACGTCTTTGGGCGGTCTTTTATGAGCAATGTTAATAGAAGGGTCTCCGCAGGCAACAGAACAATAAGCGTAAAACCCCTTCCTGAAAAAGACAAACCAGAGAGTTTTTCTGGTGCTGTTGGATCTTTCGACTTTAAGCTGACAACAAACAAAAAAGAGTTAAAAGCATCTGAGTCATTTGAGGTTAAGCTAGAAGTGTCTGGAAAAGGAAACTTAAAGCTATTTAGGCTTCCCAGGCTAGTCCTCCCTAGTGCGTTAGAGGTATACGAACCCGAACACAGTGAAAAAGTAACGACCCTTATTTCTGGAATGAGAGGCAGAATAACTGACTCCTACACCGTTGTACCAAACGATCCAGGGAACTACCCTATTCCTAGTGTTTCTTTTTCTTATTTTGACCTTAAAACAAAACGCTACAAAACGCTAGGCTCTGAGCGTCTAATCATCGCTGTTGATTCAGGGCCAGAGGGAAAATCAGAAAACATAGAGACAAGTGTTGATGCTGAAAATATTATCACTGCTGACCGAAAGCAATTTAGGTCCTTTAAAACGACGGCAGATTTCACAACAATCAGCTCCAAGCCTTTTTTCAGGTCTATTCTCTTTTGGATAATGCTTTTAGGTCCATTTTTGTTAATTCCTGTTTTTATGTTTATTACAAAAAATAAAAACACAAGAGCACTAGATGTTGCGGGAAATAAAATTAGAAGAGCAAACCGATTAGCGCGTAAGTATTTAAGTGATGCAAAAAAATCTTTGGGCAAAAAAGAGCAATTTTACAATGCCTTAGAGCGTGCGCTACACAATTATTTAAAATCAAAATTACACATAGAAACTAGCGATTTTAATAAAGAAAAAATCAGTGAATTATTAGCTGAAAAGAATGTGGGTCTCTCTGATTTAGAGGGGTTTGTTTCTGTTTTAACTGCCTGTGAAATTGCCAGATACACACCACTATCCTCGGTAGATATGCAAAATGATTATGAAAAAGCCGCACACGCAATTAACATGTTAGACAAGCAATTAAAATAAAACAATGAAGTATTTTCTTATTTTCTGGGCGGTTGGTTTAATTGGTTTTTCTCAAGCAAATGAGTCGTTTAACAAAGCGAATCAGCTGTATAACTCTGGTAACTATCAAAAAGCGGCTTCTAAGTATATGTCAATAATAGCTGCTGATCAGCACTCCTCAGCATTGTATTACAATCTTGCAAATTGCCATTATAAGCTAAATGAAATAGCATTAAGTATCTTTTATTATGAGAAGGCGCTTTTACTAAACCCAGACGACAAAGACATTGCAACCAACCTAGGTTTTGCACAAAAAATGACCATTGACTCTATTCAAAAAATTCCTGAAAATAGACTTTCAAAGTTATTTAATCAAACCTTAAATAGCTTGAGTATAGATGGTTGGGCTGTAAGAAGCGTGGGGCTGTCTTGTTTGTTTGTGTTGTTATTTATGTGTTATTTCTTGTCTTATTCGGAATCAAAAAAAAGAGCGTTTTTCGTGTCGAGCAATCTTATTTTGCTTCTATTAATAAGCTCTCTTTGTTTATTGTTTAAAAAAGATAGTATTGATCGTTCCGTTCGAACAGCAATTGTTTTTGCAAAAGAAATAGAGGCTAAGTTAGAGCCAAACTTTAGAGCTGAAACATCTTTCACCCTACATGAAGGCACTAAGGTCATGGTGATTGAAAACTACGGAGCTGATTGGTCAAAAATAAAGCTTCAAAATGGCGAAACAGGATGGATTGCGAATTCCGAACTAAAAGAGCTTTAATTTTTAGTATAATTTAGTTTTTAACTATATTTTTTTAGGATTTGTTCTATATTTACAAATAATCATCCGTTGAATGCCTGTCTCAAAATTTATTTATTTAGTGTTTTCTGTTTGTTTCCTGTTTGTTTTAGCAGAGCCTACGCTTGTGCTTTTAACATCCGGACATGAAGAGCTTTCTATTACTTCATCAATGGAAAAAGAAGCTGAAAACAAAGATCTAGATGACGCTCGAGAATTTTCGGAGCTAGATTTTGACAAAAAAAAAATTTCGGAGGTGTGTTTTTTTACAGCATTGTCTTCGTTGACTTATGGGTTTTCAAAGCAAAACATTAAGGCGCTTGATAAAAAAAACATATTTCCTCCTCCAGACTTCATTTAAATTTTTTTGAGTAAAAGTTGCAAAGCTCATCTGCTTTGTAAATTCTAATTAAAATTTATAACAATGAAACAATTTTTTTCAAATATCAAAGGAGATGCCTTTGGGGGTGTCACCTGTCTCTTATACACATCTCCGAGCCCACGAGACTAAGGCGAATCTCGT
>OJHD01000098.1_pt1 | contig 18655 bp, 19 predicted proteins | sample 1594981 | NCBI WGS metagenome assembly OJHD01 (sample SAMN05416720, study PRJEB24817) | seawater metagenome | isolation source: Sea water | place: Canada:Atlantic | collected 2013-07 | reverse complement strand
ATCTACACCTCTCTATTCGTCGGCAGCGTCAGATGTGTATAAGAGACAGACTGATAAAGGTTCCATAAAATTCCTCTCTATGTTAAGAACAATAGAGCAATTAACATACCAAAAACTTATGATATCAAATATAAATTCTTCTTGTTTTTAACCACAGGATTAAGTAAATAAAATAATAAATAAACTACATCTTAGTATCTCAAAATAAGAAACTAAAAACAATGTTGGACCAAAAAAATATAATAGAAAGTTATAGAGCTTCTAAAGTTTCTATTCCAGATAAAATGATTCGTTGGATGAGATCGAATCATGCGGGAGAAACTGGTGCAGTATGGATTTATATAGGAGCAAGGTGTATTTTTTGGAATAAATCAATTAGAAATATGGCAAAAGAACATTTTACTACAGAGAAAAAACATTTGATTGTAATGAGCTATATCTTACCAAGCTCTAAAAGAAGTAAGCTTTTAATTTTATGGAGAATTTTAGGTTTTAGTTTAGGTTTTATAGCAGCTTTTTTTGGCTACAGGTTTTTTTGTATTACCATCCAATCAGTTGAAAGTTTTGTTGAAAAACATTATCAAGAGCAAATAGATTTTTTATATAAAAATTCATTATCGTTTGATCTTCTGCAAGTACTTGAAATTTGTTGTAATGAAGAAATCGAACATCAATTAGAAGCAAAAAAAGATAAAGGCTCAAAATTAAACAATACATATGAAAATCTATGGTCTTGTTTAATTGGAAAAGGTTCAAGTTTGGCAGTTAACATTTCAAGATTTATTTAACAAAATTATAGGTATGAGTATGATTAAAATTTTTTATGACGGAAAGTGTGGTCTTTGTAGTAAAGAAATTAATTATTATATAAAAATAGCTCCTAAGAACGTTTTTGATTGGTTCGATATTGCTTCAAATCCAAGTAATTTAAAACATATTCAAGTTTCACAACATGATGCGTTGATGTTTTTACATGCACAAGATAAAAGCTTAAATTTAAAAATTGGTGTTGATGCTTTTATTTTAATATGGAGTCAGCTAAAATACTGGAATATTTTAGCTGTTATTGTAAAATTACCAATTATTAATCAATTTACAAAATTAATTTATAACTATTTTGCAAAATATAGATTTAATAAGTTATCACATTGTCAACTGGCTAGTTGCAAGGTTATTAAGTGAAATGTTGAAATGGTTAAAAAATAATTTATCTAAAAAAAAGCTACCTAAAAAGGAAAGTCGTTTAGAGCAAATGAAAAAAAACCCTTATCGAAGAGTTGATAGTGATAATATGACTGAAATTGAAAAAATGGATCAGGGTTTTAACGGTAAAACATTTTCTATAAATGGTATGGATATAGATTTTTAATTAATTGAAAATTTTAAGTTATTTAATATTTTGCCTTTAATCTAATAATTAGGTATTTTTTGATTCTAGTTTAAAAAAGATTGTTTAGGGGATCAAAATGAATAAATTAACAATGATATTCGGGGCATTTTTATTGATGTTCTCAGCTTCTGTAAATGCAGATGGTCATAAAGTTAAAGTTGGCATGATTACTACTTTATCTGGAGGAGGTTCCGGATTAGGGATTGATGTAAGAGACGGCTTTATGCTTGCTGTTAAAAATAATAAAAATATTAGTGTAATTATTAAAGATGACCAAAGAAAACCTGATATTGCAGTTCAGATAGCAGATAAAATGATACAGTCAGATAAGGTTGATGTTTTGACAGGAATAATTTGGTCAAATTTAGCTATGGCCGTAGTTCCTGCAACGGTTAATCAAGGAAAATTTTATCTTTCACCCAATGCCGGCCCATCTGCTTTGGCTGGTAAAGGTTGTCATAAAAATTATTTTAACGTTGCTTGGCAAAATGATAACTTGCACGAAGCAGCGGGTGGGTACGCAAACTCTGCAGGTTTCAAAAAATCTTTTATTCTTGCTCCTAATTATCCTGCTGGCAAAGATGCTCTTACAGGATACAAGAGATTTTTTAAAGGTGAGCTTGCGGGTGAAATATATACAAAGTTAGGTCAAAAGGATTATGCGGCTGAGATAGCTCAAATCAGAGCATCTGGCGCTGACAGCATTTTCTTTTTCTTGCCAGGAGGAATGGGCATAGGTTTTATGAAGCAATTCTCTCAATCAGGAATTAAGATTCCGGTCGTAGGACCAGCTTTTTCTTTTGACCAAGGGATTCTTAAAGCAGTTGGTAATGCCGCGTTAGGCGTTAAGAACACATCACAATGGTCAAAGGATATTAAAAACACAGCAAATCAAAAATTTGTAGCTGATTTTAAATCTGCTTATGGAAGGTTGCCATCTTTGTATGCATCTCAAGGTTACGATACAGGAAAACTTTTAATATCTGCAATGTCTAAAGCAAAGATCAAAGACACTGATAGATTTAGAAATGAATTAAGGAAAGCTGATTTCTCATCAACTAGAGGTAAATTTAAATTTTCTAAAAATCATCATCCAATACAAGACATATATGTTCGTGAAGTTATAAAGGAAGGTAAGATTCTAACTAATAAAATAATTTCAGTTGGGCTTAAAGATCATTCAAATGTTTATGTTTCCGAATGTAAAATGTAAAATAAATAATAAGGTGAGTATTATTAACGCTCACCTTATTCATATACTTTAAATGGCACTCATCTTGTTCATAGAGCAACTTTTAAATGGCATCCAATTTGGAATAATGCTTTTTTTAATTTCTGCAGGATTAACTCTCATTTTTGGTGTTATGGGATTAATTAATCTTGCTCATGGTTCTTTCTATATGATAGGAGCTTTCGCTGCTAGCATTGTTGCTGGTTTGACAGGTTCTTTCTGGATTGCCTTGGCTGCGAGTTTATGTGCTGCTGCAATTGCTGGAGTGTTAATTGAAGTTTTAATTATCAAGCATTTGTACAAAAGAGATCATTTAGATCAAGTCTTAGCTACTTTTGCCTTGATATTATTGTTATCTGAAGGTGTAAGGTGGTTATTTGGAGCTTTTCCATTATATTTAAATATACCCAGTTCTTTGGATGGAAGTATTCTTCTACCGTTTAATATAATGTATTCGAAATATAGAATGTTTATTATATTAATAGGCATACTAATAGCGTTAGGTCTCTATTTTTTGATTTCTAAAACTCGATTAGGAATTCGTATAAGAGCCGGACAAAATGATCGCGAAATGATATCTGCCCTTGGAGTTGATATAAGCAAGCTTTATACAATTGTATTTGCAATAGGAGCAGCCCTTGCAGGTTTAGCAGGGGCAATGATTGGAGCTATTCAATCCATTGAAGTTGGAATGGGTGAACCAGTTTTAATTTTAGCTTTTGTAGTAATAGTTATTGGAGGAATAGGTTCTATTAAAGGAGCATTTATAGGTTCGATTTTAGTAGGAGTTACAGATACAATTGGAAGAGTTTTCTTGCCCAATTTTTTAAATTATTTTATGGAATCTTCAAATGCTTCATCATTGGGTTCTTCAATAGGTTCAATGTTAATATATATATTGATGGCATCCGTATTACTTCTAAAGCCTTCTGGATTGTTTGGAAAGAGTGAGTAATGATTAAGGAAAGGTTTTTTAATAAATGGGTTTTTTTATTGTTATTAAGTATTCCAGCAATTGGAATAATATTTAATGAACCTTACTATATTACTCTAGCTACTAAAGTAATTATTTTAGGAATAGCAGGAGTTGGATTAAATTTAGCTCTTGGTTATGGAGGGCTTATCTCTTTTGGGCATGCAGCTTTTTTTGGAATTGGAGGATATGTTGCTGCTATAATGTCATATCATGCTCTTAATGAAGAACTCTTATTTGAGATACCATTAGCTATTTCCGGTTCATCAGAAATGTTAATTATTTGGCCACTAGCTATTGTTATTAGTGCTTTTTTTTCTTTGTTAATAGGATTGCTTTCATTAAGAACTAGCGGAGTCTATTTCATAATGATTACCTTAGCGTTTGCTCAAATGTTATATTATTTTTCTATTAGTTGGCCTAGTTATGGAGGAGAAGATGGGCTTTCTATGCATATGAGAAATACTCTACCGTTTATTAATACAATGAACCCACTAAACTTTTTTTTAATTTGTTTGGCATGGTTTTTTATTGCAATATTTATTACTTCAAAGTTAATTAATTCTCCTTATGGCATGGCATTACAAGCCACCAAACAAAATGAAGAAAGAGTTAAATCTGTCGGTATAGAAACGTTTAAAGTTAAACTAATAGTGTTTGTTTTTTCAGGCGCCATAACAGGTTTAGCAGGATCTCTATATGCAGACTTAAACAGATTTGTAAGCCCTTCAATGCTTAACTGGCATACTTCAGGAGAAATTATGGTCTTTGTAATTCTTGGTGGAATAGCAAGACTTTATGGCCCTTTACTTGGAGCATCTTTTTTTATAATTTTAGAGCAAACTCTTGGACTTTATACAGAGAACTGGCAATTTTGGTTAGGTTTAATTTTAATCTTAGAAATTATTTTCGCACGTTCTGGGATAATGGGTTTGTTTGATAAAAAAAATAAATTATGAATAATAAAATTTTAAATATAACAAATTTATCAAAATCCTTTGGTGCTTTTAAAGTTACTGATGAAATTAGTATTGATTTAAAATTTAATGAAATTCATGCTTTAATTGGACCAAATGGAGCAGGAAAATCAACGTTAATTAAGCAGATTGTTGGTACTGTTAAACATGATATGGGTTCCATAATTTTAGATCAAGAAGATATTACAGATCTAAATGACGTAGAAAGAGCAAAGATAGGTATATCAAGAACGTTTCAAGTTTCATCTATTATCCCCAAATTTACAGCTTTAGAAAATATAGTTCTTTCTCTTTTAGAAAGATCACAAAAAACATTTCAATTATTTAAGAGTTTAAATAGTAACAGTAAACTTTTTTCTGAAGCAAAAGAAATACTTTTACAAATAGAATTAGAGGATAGAAGTAAAGTGATAGCGTCAGAATTAAGCCATGGTGAAAGAAGGAAACTTGAAGTTGGTTTAGCTCTTGCAATGAAACCAAAGGTATTTTTGTTCGATGAGCCTATGGCAGGTCTAGATGAAATAGGTACTAAAATGATGATTAATTTATTTCAAAGAATTAAATTAAACTCTCCTATTTTGTTAATTGAGCATGATATGGATGCTGTTTTTGCTCTTGCTGATAGGGTGTCTGTTATAGTGTATGGCAAAATTGTTGCTTCTGGAACTGTAGAGGAAATAAAAGCTGATCCTATAGTTAAGGATGTTTATTTGGGCTATGAAATTACATGAGTTTTCTTTTAGAAATCAAATCACTTAAATCATGGTATGGAGCAAGCCAAGCTTTATTTGATGTAAATTTAAAAATTAAAAAAGGCGAAGTTGTAGCGTTGCTTGGTAGAAACGGAATGGGAAAAACAACAACTGTTAATTCAGTTTGTGGTTTAATGCATAGATATGAGGGTGATATAAATTTTGGTGGGTTTCCATTGTCTGGACAGCCTAGCTTTAAAATTGCTCAAAATGGTATTGGGTTAGTTCCGGAAGGGAGAAGAGTGTTTTCAAACTTAACAGTTTTAGAGAATTTAATTGCAACGGCAAGAGACGGTGATTGGTCCTTAAAGGAGATTTATAACTTATTTCCAAGATTAGAAGAAAGAAGTTATCAATTAGCTTCATCTTTATCTGGTGGGGAACAGCAAATGTTAGTTATTGGAAGGGCCTTGATGACAAACCCAAAACTATTAATTTTAGATGAAGCAACTGAAGGTCTTTCTCCAACTGTTAGGTCTGAAATTTGGAAGGTCATAGAAAAGTTAAAATTAAAAAACATATCTATACTAATTATAGATAAATCACTTAAACAATTATTAGAATTGGCAGATAATTTTTATATTCTTGAAAAAGGAAAAACCGTGTGGAATGGAGCCTCAAAAAAACTTACAAATGAAATTGCTCAAAAATTTTTAGGAGTTTAGTTAAAGAAACTAAAAATAGTTATTTTTTATTTTGATTAAAGTTTATTTATATTCATCACATACATTTTCAATTGTAGATTTTAATTTAAGTGAAATTTCATTAATTTCATTCTCATTAATTATAAACGGTGGTGCTAGCAAAATATGATCGCCTATACTGCCATCAATTGTACCTTGCATCGGATAACAAATTAAACCTATATTTAATGCTTCTTTTTTAATTTTATTAGCAATATTAAATTTCTTAGGAAATGGCTCTTTAGTAGACTTATTTTTAACTATTTCTATTCCTCTAAATAGACCTCTTCCTCTAATATCGCCTACAAACTGATTTTGGCCAATATCTCTTTGTAAAGTTCTTTGAAGAATATTTCCCTTTTCTTTTACTTGTTTAAACATGCCTTCATCTATTAACTTTGTTAAAACTGCTAGTGAAGCAGCGCAAGCAATAGGATGACCTAGATATGTATGACCATGTTGAAAAAAGCCGCTTCCATTAGATATAGCGTCATATATATAATCTTGACACATCATTGCCCCAATAGGTTGATATCCAGCTCCCAAACCTTTGGCTATAGTAATAATATCAGGTATTATTTCTTCTTCATCACATGCAAATAATGAACCTGTTCTTCCCATTCCACACATCACCTCATCGAGAATAAGTAATATGCCGTATTTGTCACATATTTCTCGAATTCGCTTGAAATATCCTGTTACAGGAGTTACTGCGCCTGCTGTAGCTCCAACTACTGTTTCTGCAATAAATGCCATAACATTTTTAGATCCTAAAAATTTTATTTGATCTTCAAGTTCATTGGCAACTCTTAATCCATACTCTATTTCAGTTTCGTTATTTTTTTGATGACGATAAGGGTAACATGGTGAAATCAATGAAGTATCAATTAAAATTTTTTCAAAAAATGTCCTTCTCCATACATTTCCTCCTGCAGCTAGAGCTCCGAGTGTATTGCCATGATAGCTCTGTTTTCTTGAAATCACTCTATGTCTTTCAGGTTGACCAATTTCAACAAAATATTGTCTTGCTAACTTTAAAGAAGCTTCAACTGCCTCTGAGCCACTTGATACGAAGTAAACCTTATTGAGTCCTGAAGGAGATTTATCAGCTAAAAGTCTTGCTAATTTTTCAGCTGGATCACTTGTAAAAAAAGAAGTATGGGCAAACGCTAACTTTTCAGTTTGTTCAATTATAGCTTTTTGAACAGTTTTATCTGAATGACCCAGACTTGAAACAGCAGCACCACCAGAGGCATCAAGGTACCATTTCTCATTTTTATCAATTATATAACAACCTTCTCCTCTAACGGCATTTGGCAAATCATAATTAGTATGACGAGGAAAAATATTGCTGCTTTTCATTTTCTATCCTTTTGTTTCTTTTTTCTTCTATGTTGATTGAGATATATTAAAATTATTATAATTTTTAGTTTTGTATAATATGTCGTTTTTTGCAAATATAACTAATATTTTAACGAATAAATAAATGTTTCAATTAGCAATAAGAATGGATGTCTTTTTAAGAGCCTGTAAAATGGCTTCTATAGTAGGGATTGTTTTAGCTATAATTAACCGTGGAGATCATATTTTATTTGGCACAATGACATTTAATAGTAGGATAAAAATATTGAAAACTTTTTTTGTTCCTTTTTGTGTGTTAGGAATTTCAGTTTTTGCGATTAGAAGAGAGATAAATTTTAGTGATTAAAAAAACATATACGCAGTTTCAAAAATATACATATATCTATTTTGCCTTTGTTCTTACGTTTTTATTATTAGGTAAAAGCTACGCTTATGAAGCAAAAGAAGATTATCTATTTGAAGTTCAATTTGGAAACCTTATTGTTGGTAAAGCTGAAGTTTCAGTAATAAGCGATGAAAAAAAAATAATTGTAAAAGCAAAAACAAGAACCGCAGGTTTTTTAAATACTTTTTATGAATATCAAGGAGAATTAATTTCAATATCCCAAGAAAATAAAGAATTTTGGAAACCCTACAAATTTACAACTAAGGGTTTATTTAATAATAAAAATCGATATTCAAACCTCACCTGGGGGCCAGACAAATCTGTTAGTTATAAACTTGATCCAGTATTAGATCTAAAAGAAGTTCATCGAATTGACAAATCAAGTCTTATTAACGTTATGGATCCTTTAACATCTATAATCAATGTAATTGAAAATATTAAAAACAAAAAAAGCTGCGATCAAAATTTTAAAATTTTTGATGGTAGAAGAAGGTATGATTTAAAAATAAAAAGTTTAGGTGAGGGTATATTAAAAAATGATAGACCTAAATCATTTAGTGGTGATGTAATAATATGTGGTTTAAGAATGTTTCCCATAGGAGGCCATAGGTTAAAAAGTAAATGGAAACCAGAAGAAGATAAATTCAGTGATTTCAAAGTATTTTTTGGAACAACTTCTTCTGGTTTATTATTTCCAGTCAGAATGAATTTAGAGAGGTGGTTTGGGACAGTTGTTGTTCGTCTTGTAAGCAAGGATATATAAATTATGAAACTTGGATTAATAGGAAAAAATATACAATTATCCCAAGCACCAGATATACATAAACGCCTTGGAAATTTATTTAAAATTCCTGTCAGTTATCAAATATTTGATTTAAAAGAAAATGATGAAAATTACTTTTCTGATCAATTGCTAAGACTTAAAGATAGAGGTTTTACAGGAGTTAATATTACTTTTCCATTTAAAGAAGAGGTATTAAAATATGCAGATATAATTAATCAAAGTTCATTAAATATTAAATCCTCAAATACCCTAATTTTTAAAACAGATATTATTGCGGAGAATACAGATTACACCGGGTTTTTAAGAACCTATAAATTTCATTTTGGGAAGATTAAGCCTAAAAAAACTTTAGTACTAGGGGGAGGTGGTGTTGGAAGAGCAATCACATTCGCATTAGGGTCATTAGGTGTAGAACATATTTATTTATATGAAAAAGATAAAGTAAAAGGGAAAGTACTAAGACAAGACTTAGGGTTATTTAAAATAAATTGTACTTTGATAGATTGTAATCAATTAAAAAAAATAATATCTCAGGTTCAGGGTATAGTTAATTGTACCCCTCTTGGTCATCATGATTTTCCAGGTTGTCCCTTAGGTGAGTTTATGCCCAGTAATAATCATTGGATTTTTGACGCAGTTTATACGCCTGCAAAAACTACTTTATTAAAAAAAGGTGAAAAGGTAAGAGCTAAAATAATTTCTGGAATTGATCTTTTTATTTTCCAAGCCCTAGATGCTTTTCTTTTATTTACTGCTGAAAGAATTGATAAAAATGAAATATCCAAACATATTCAATTTTTAAGAGAATATTACTTTAAGGTGCTTTTTAAATAATTTAAGGTTTATTTTGAAAAACTATTTCCTCTGATAAAAGCTTATTTATAGCATCTTCATTATATCCAGCTTCTTTCAATATACCTTTTGTATGCTGACCTATAATAGGAGGCTTATGTTTAACTCCAACAGAACGAGATCTACTAAATTTTATAGGTGATGAGACGCCCTTATATTCATCCTTACTGATAGTCATTTGTCTTTCTTTCGTTTGAGGATGATTAATAGCCTCTTCAATATTTCTTACAGGACCAGCTGGGATCCCTGCTGCTAATAATTTTTCAGAGAATTCAACACCATCTACATTACTAAGTGCATCCTCTAGGTATTTGGTTAAAGCTATTCTGTTTTCAACTCTATCCCCATTTGAAAGAAATCGTTTATCTGTAATAAGTTCATCTAAATTTAGTGCTTTGCATAATCTTACAAATCCTGCGTCATTTCCAATACCCATAAATATTTCATTTGTAGCAGTCTTAAATTTATCATAAGGAGCAATATTGGGATGTGCGTTTCCAGTAGCTGTTCCTGGTTTTTTAGATAGGAAGTAGTTACCAGTATGAGGATGCATAAGTGCTAAAGCTGAGTCATATAGAGACATATCTATAAATTGACCTAGTCCAGATTTATGTCTTTCTTGGATTGCCATCAAAATACCTATTGTAGCGTACAATCCAGTTCCCATATCTACTACGGGAGCGCCAACTCTTACATCACCACCACTGGCATGCCCGTTAATAGACATCATACCTGTCATTGCCTGTACAATAGCATCATATCCTGGAGCTCCTCCAAGTGGCCCTGTTGCTCCAAATCCTGATATTCGACAATGAATTAATTTAGGAAATTTTGAACTTAAAACTTCTTCATATCCTAATCCCCATTTTTCCATAGTGCCAGTTTTAAAGTTTTCAATCAATACATCACAAGATTTAACAAGCTCTAATATTAATTCTTTACCTTCCTTTTTAGTTAAATCAATTGCGATAGATTTTTTATTCCTATTTACGTTAATAAAATATGAAGCCATGTCATTAATAAAAGGTGGTCCCCAACCTCTTACTTCGTCTCCAATTTTTGATTCAACTTTAATTACCTCAGCTCCATGATCAGCTAAAATTTGAGTTGCATATGGACCTCCAAGAACTCGAGTAAGGTCTAATACTTTAATTCCATTTAATGCGTAGCTTATTATATTATTTTGATCTGACATTTTTTCACTTTTTTAAATTGTTAATATGATTTAGGTAATCCAAGTACACGCTCTGATATATAGTTTAAAACCATTTGAGCGCTAACAGGAGCTAATTTAGGTATAAGAGATTCTCTTAATAACCTTTCTACATGATATTCTTTGGCATACCCCATACCTCCTAGAGTTATCACAGCTTGTGTAGCTGCTTTAAAACCAGCTTCTGCTGCAAAAAATTTAGCTGCATTAGCCAATCCACCCGAGTTTTCTCCGTTGTCATATTGATAAGCTGCTTTAGCAATCAATAATTCAGCAGCTTCTAATTCAATCCAGTTCTCGGCTAATGGATGTTGAATACTTTGATTCTTCCCAATAGGTCTATCAAACACAACTCTTTCTCCAGCATATTTAACAGCTCTTGATAGAGCATTTTTTCCTATTCCTAGAGCTTCTGCAGCAATAAGTATTCTTTCAGGATTTAAGCTATCTAATAGGTATCTGAAGCCTTTGCCTTCTTCTCCAATTCTATCAAAATCATCTACTTCTAAGTTATCAATAAATATTTGGTTACTGTCTACAGCAGATCTTCCCATTTTAGCTATTTCTTTAACTTCAATTTTATTTCTATCTAAGTGTGTATAAAACAAAGTCAACCCATCAATATTTTTTTTACATTCCTCAATAGGTGTAGTTCGAGCCAATAGCAGTATTTTATCGGCAATTTGGGCCGTTGATGTCCAAATTTTTTGTCCATTAATAATATATCCATTATTAATCTTTTTTGCGTATGTTTTTAATTTTCCAGTATCTAAACCAGCATCAGGCTCAGTTACTCCAAAGCATGTCTTTTCTTTTCCAGATATTAAAGGTGGTAGCCATTTATTTTTTTGTTCATTATTTCCATGAACTACGATTGGATGTGGTCCAAAAATATTGATATGTATAGAAGAAGCAGCTGCCATTCCTCCACCAGTTTCAGAAATTTTCTGCATAAAAATTGACGCTTCTCTAATACCAAGAGCAGAGCCTCCATATTCTTCTGGCATACAGATTCCTAACCATCCTCCATTTGAAACTTCTTCATAAAAACCATGAGGAAATTTACTTTCTCTATCACAATTAAGCCAGTAATCATCATCAAAATTTTTCATGATATTTTGAACTGATTCAATGATTGATAATTGTGTTTCGTTATAACTAAAGGACATCTAAATCATCTTGCCATATTATGATAATTTTCATTAGGCTCCATTTCTGTTGCTGAAGCTAACCTATTAGTCATATTAAACATACCAACTATAGCGCTTATATCCCAAATATCTCTATCTGTATAACCTGCTTCTCTAAGTTCATTTCTATCCTGTTCTTTTATTTCAGAAGGGTCGCGTGTTAATTTTTTAGAAAATTCAAGGAGTTTTTCTTGTTTTAAGGGTAGTTCTGCTGAACGAAAATTTGCCGCTATTCTTTCTCCTAATTGAGGATCATTAGATATCTCTCTTACTGCGGCACCATGAGCAACTATACAATAATAACAATGATTTTCTGAAGACACAGTCACTGCAATCATTTCTCTCTCTAATTTTGTTAAGCCAGATTCTCCTAACATTAGAGAATTATATAATTTAGTAAAACCTTCAAATTGTTTAGGAAATTTAGAAAATGAAGCAAGAACATTTGGAATAAATCCAATTTTTTCATTTACTATATTTAGGTAATTTTGAGCCTGCTCTTCACCATCTTTTTGACCATCATAATCTAAATTTAATTTTGTTAAATTTAGATCTTGACCTTGCTTCTTTATTTCTTCCATTTATTTCTCCATAATCCAATTAGGGTTTCTTTTTTCAAAGAATGCATTAATACCTTCAATAGCTTCAGGGTTTTCCCATACGTCTGCAAGTGCTTCCACTGAAAAATTAATAATAGCTTCATCAATCTTAGGTGACAAATCTCTCACTAGTTTTTTAGAAGCTGAAACTGCATCAGGTGCATTTGAATAAAAGGCATTAACTTCTTTTTTAATTTCCTCATCAATTTTAGTTTTATCTACAAATGACTTTATTAATCCAAAACTCTTAGCTTCTTCAGGATTAAAAACACGAGCGCTTGTGAATAAATCAATGGAATTATTGGCGCCAATTTTTGATATAACATAAGGACTAATAGTCGCAGGAATTAATCCAAGTCTTGTTTCAGTTAGAGCCATTTTAACATTTTCAGTAGATATAACAATATCGCAAACAGACATTATTCCTATGCCTCCACCAAAAGCATTACCTTCTACTTTGGCAACCAATGGTTTAGGAAAGTTATACATTTTGTTTAAAATATTTGCTAATTTATATGCTTCTTTAATGCGTGTTTTTCTATCTGAATTTATTTGTTCCTTCATCCAATCTAAATCTCCTCCTGCACAAAAGGATTTGCCTTTAGCTGATATTATTACAAACCTAATATTGTTATCTTTAATTAAACTATCAAAAGTTATATTTAATTCTTCTATCATCAATGGTGACAAAGCATTATGTCTGTCTGGTTGATTTAAAATTATTTCGGCAAAGCCACTAATATCTTTTTTAAAAATTATTGTTTTATATTCGCTTTTAACCTCAGTCATAAGTACCATCCATTTTGAGTTTCAAAGCTATTTCGGCACATTCATTTATTCTTTTAGTATTCAGTTTAGTTTCATAACCTAGTGATAACAAAAGTTCATTAACTTTTTCCGTGGCAACATTCCCTTTGGATCCAGGTGAATATGGGCACCCACCTAACCCTCCTACGGATGAGTCAAAGGTTCTAATGCCATGATCTAAACATACTCTAATATTATCTAAAGCATTTTTAAATGTATCATGGAAATGCCCTGCTAATTTATCAGGGGTAGTAAATGTTAAGCATTCATTTAATATTTTTATAGTTTGATCGGGGCTTCCTTTACCAGTCGTATCACCCAATGAAATTTCATAACAACCCATTTCAATAAGTTGTTTGGCAATTTGTGCTACTTTTTTAGGATCAACCGTATCTTCATAAGGACAATGAGAAACACAACTTATATATCCACGCACGGGTATTTTCTTTTTTAAAGCTTCTACAACTAAGGGCTTAAATCTCAATAAACTAGTTTTAATATCACAATTAATATTTTTTTGACTAAAAGTTTCTGAAGCCGCTGCAAAGATTGCTATTTCATCTACTTTTGATTTGATAGCATTGTGAAGACCAATTTCATTAGGGGTTAATGCTGTATATTTAATATTTTTGTTTCTTTTTATTTTAATAAACACTTCAGAGGCATCAGCAAGTTGAGGGACCCATCTAGAGCTTACAAAACTTGATGTTTCAATTTTTTTAAACCCGCACAAAGATAGTTTATCAATAAATTTTACTTTATCATTGGTTGATATAAATTTTTTTTCATTTTGCAACCCATCTCTAGGGCTCATTTCAAAAATAGTAACAAAATTATCCATAGAAAAACCTATATTATTTCAATTATTTTTTTAAACTTAATAGTTTCATTTTATCAGACACTTGTTGTCCATCAATAATAAATATTCTTTCAATAATTCCGTCTCTTGGTGAAGTAAGAGAAAATTCCATTTTCATTGCCTCAAGAATAAAAAGTACATCACCTTTTTTAACTTTAGAGTTTGCCTTAATTTTTTTAATTTTAACAATCCCATGCATTGGTGCAATAATGCTATCTTCCAAGTTATTAATGTAATTTTCTTTAGATTGTAATAAACTTTTATTAATTACTTCGAATGTATGTTGTTTCGTAAAGAAGGTAAAAATTTGATCGCCACTATTTATATCTTTTATACTTTGAAAGCTTAAATTTATATTTTTCCCTTTTAGATATGCTTCTATTCTTGATTGGTTAATGATTATTGATGAGAACAGAAATATTTTTTTATTAAATTCAATTTCTATTTCATTAGGACTGTAACATACGATTTTATATAATATTTCTTTTTCTTTCATGCTTATTTTTAATGGATAAACATTAGGTTTCCAAATATATAAATCAGATAAAGTATTAGTAGAAATAATTTTTAATGCTTTAAAAATAACTACTCCAACTAATGCTTTAAATCTATCATCAATTTCATTGTTGATTAGAAATTTAATATTTTCTTCAATAAATTTTGTAGTTACTTCACCATCTTTAACATTTTTATTATTTAGTAATTTAATTAATAAATCTAAATTTGTTGTTATGCCTGCTATTTCAATTTCAGATAAATAATTTATTAAATGTTTTATAGCTGCATTTCTATCGTTTCCATGAGCTATAACTTTAGCAATCATAGGGTCATAAAATGGAGTTATATTATCTCCAGATTTTGTTCCTGTTTCAACTATACAATTTGGATGATTTAAAGTGTCTGGAAATTTTAGATGATAAATTTTGCCACTTTGAGGAAGAAAATTTTTATTTACGTCTTCGGCATATAATCTAGCTTCAAAAGCCCATCCATTTATTTTAATATCATTTTGTGAAACTGGTAATTTCTCTCCATTAGCAATCTTTAACTGCCAATCAATTAAATTAGTAGAAGTTATTGCCTCAGTAACTGGATGCTCAACTTGAATTCTAGTATTCATCTCCATAAAATAAATTTTATTTTTATCTAATCCATTTTGGATGTCAGCTATAAATTCAATTGTGCCAGCGCCTAAATATTTTATTGCTCGTGCGGCTTTAACTGATAGTTCACCAAGAAAATGTTGTATTTCATTATTAAGATTTGGGGAAGGAGCTTCTTCTATAACTTTTTGTTGTCTTCGTTGTAATGAACAATCTCTATCAAATAAATGAACCACATTTCCAAATTTATCAGCAAAGATTTGAATTTCAATATGACGAGCTTTGGGTATATACTTTTCTAAAATACAATTAGAATCATTAAAATTTGTTTTTGCTTCATTAGAAGCTTCTTGAAAAGCTATTGAAAAATCATTTTTATTTTCAGCTATTCTCATTCCTCTCCCACCGCCGCCTGATCTTGCTTTGACTAATAACGGGTAACCTACTTGATTTGCTTTATTTGTGAGATACTTTATTTCCTGTTTATTTCCATGATAACCAGGGACAACGGGCAAGCCTGCTTTTTCCATAAGAGTTTTAGCTTTATCTTTTTCTCCCATGTTTCTTACAAGATTGCTATTAGGCCCTATAAAAATTAACTTATTTTTTTCAACGTTCTCTATAAAATCAGCGTTTTCTGATAACAATCCATAGCCTGGATGAATTGCATTAGCTTTATGTTTTTTAGCTATTTGTATTATCAAATTACCATTCATATAAGTTTCAGAAACTAAAAATCCTTTAATATGGATAGCTTCATCAGCAAGTTTAGTATGTAAGCTATCAATATCTAAATCAGAGTAGATAGCTAAAGTTAGAATATTTAATTTTTTTGCACGCTGAATAATTTTACATGCAATCTCACCACGGTTGGCAATTAATAATTTTTTTATTTTTTGTTTATTCATATGATTTACATTCTAAAAATACCAAATTTGGTATCTTCTATTTCTTTATGCAAAGTTACTCTTAAGCTGGCAGCTAGGATATCCCTAGTTTTTGTGGGGTTAATTATACCATCATCCCAAAGGCGTGCTGAAGCATACAAGGGATGTGCCTGTTCTTCAAATTGATCTATAATCGGTTTTTTAAATTGATTTTCAATGTTATTATTCCATTTACCTTTGTTCTTAATAACATTATTTTTCTTTAATTCAGCTAATACACTTGCAGCTTGCTCTCCTCCCATTACAGATATACGAGAGCAAGGCCAAGTCCATAGAAACCGTGGGCTAAAAGCTCTACCACACATCCCATAATTTCCAGCTCCAAAGCTTCCTCCAATTAAAATTGTAATTTTAGGTACTTTAGTTGTAGCAACCGCATTAACTAGCTTAGCTCCATTTTTAGCTATTCCTCCATGTTCAGCATTTTCTCCAACCATAAAGCCAGTTATATTTTGCAAGAAAATTAAAGGAATTTTTCGTTGGCTACATAGTTCAATAAAATGTGTTCCTTTGAGTGCACTGTCAGAAAAAAGAACACCATTATTTGCTATAATACCACAAATCATTCCATGTATATTTGCAAAGCCAGTTATTAATGTTGTTCCAAATTCTTTCTTAAATTCATCAAATTCAGATCCATCTACAATCCTGATAATAACTTCTCTCGCATCGTAAGGAACTTTATTGTCAGCGGGAACAATTCCTAAAAGTTCTTGTGAGTCGTATAATGGAGGATTAAAATCATTTGTATGAAAATTATTATTTTGATTTATATTTAAGTTTTTAATGCATTGTCTTGCTAAAGCAAGAGCATGTTCGTCATTGTCTGCTAGATAATCTGCTACACCAGAAATTTTAGTATGAACTTCTCCTCCGCCTAGTTTTTCTGGATTTGTTATTTCCCCAGTTGCAGCTTTGACAAGTGGTGGTCCTGCTAGAAAAATAGTTCCTTGATTTTTTACAATAATTGTCTCATCAGACATTGCTGGTACATATGCTCCTCCCGCAGTACAACTTCCCATCACAACTGCTATTTGAGCAATACCTTTAGAAGACATATTAGCTTGATTATAAAATATTCTTCCAAAATGTTCTCGGTCAGCAAAAACTTCATCTTGGTTTGGAAGATTTGCTCCACCTGAATCAACCAAATATACACATGGCAAATCATTTTCTAGAGCTATCTCTTGAGCTCTAAGATGTTTCTTTACTGTAATTGGATAGTAAGTTCCTCCTTTTACGGTTGAATCATTACATATTACCATTACGTCTATATTGTGAATTTTTCCTATTCCAGTTATTATGCCGCCTGAAGGACATTCATTATTATACATATTATATCCGGCTGTTAAACCTACTTCAAGGAAGCCACTTTCGGGATCAAGTAATTTTGAAACTCTCTCTCTTGGCAGCATTTTACCACGATTTTCATGACGTTCTTTTAGTTTTTCTCCACCTCCATCCATAGCTAAATTAACAGCTTTGAGGGTAAGGTCTAAGTCAATATTTAGTTGTTTTTTATTTTTTAAAAAATCAGGATCATCTGATTTGATTTGTGATTGAAGAATTGTCATATGGTGGTTTCCATAAATAGTTCTCTACCAATAAGCATTCGTCTGATTTCAGAAGTTCCTGCTCCAATTTCATATAATTTGGCATCTCTTAATAGTCTTCCTGCGGCAAAGTCGTTTGTATAGCCATTTCCACCGAGTGTTTGAATTGCTTCTAAAGCAATTTGTGTAGCTTTTTCAGCTGAATATAAAATACACCCAGCAGCATCTTTTCTTGTAGTCTCTCCTCTGTCGCATGCTTTAGCTACTTCATAAACATAAGATCTACATGCATTCATGGTGGTGTACATATCGGCAATTTTACCTTGCATGATTTGAAACTCTCCGATTGATTTACCAAATTGTTTTCTTTCATGTATATATGGTACAACTATATCCATAGCTGCTGCCATTATTCCTAAAGGTCCTGCAGCAAGTACAACTCTTTCATAGTCTAATCCACTCATTAAAATGGATGCACCTTTCCCAACTTCACCAAGAATATTTTCTTCTGGTACAGGGCAGTTGTTGAAAATTAATTCAGATGTATCAGATCCTCGCATCCCAAGTTTATCTAGTTTTTTCCCAGCTGAAAAGCCAGACATTGATTTTTCGATTATAAAAGCTGTTATCCCTTTAGATCCATCTGATGGGCTAGTTTTAGCATAGACTACTAGTGTATCTGCATCTGGACCATTAGTAATCCACATTTTTGTTCCATTTAGAAGATAGGTGTTGTTTCCTTGTTTTTCTGCATGAAGCGACATTGAAACTACATCTGACCCAGATCCAGTTTCACTCATTGCTAAAGCTCCAATTTTTTCTCCACTACATAAGTCTGGTAAATATTTTTCTTTTTGTTCTGGAGTTCCATTTCTATTGATTTGATTCACACATAAATTAGAAAAAGCTCCATATGAAAGTCCAACAGATGCACTCGCTCTACTAATCCTGTCTCTTATACACATCTCCGAGCCCACGAGACTAAGGCGAATCTC
>OJHD01000095.1_pt1 | contig 18838 bp, 17 predicted proteins | sample 1594981 | NCBI WGS metagenome assembly OJHD01 (sample SAMN05416720, study PRJEB24817) | seawater metagenome | isolation source: Sea water | place: Canada:Atlantic | collected 2013-07 | reverse complement strand
CTCAATATATAGTTATTTTTGGATTTAGTAATTTTGCTAATTATCAAAAATTTTGTGAATTTAATATTATTTAAAAAATTTTAATTTAAAAGAAAAAAAAATGTCTAATTATCCTGATATAAAAACACATAATACTCTTCCTAAAGTTCTTCGTTATAGGGCTGAAAAAATGCCCTCAACTATAGCTTTGCGAGACAAAGATCTTGGAATATGGAATGAGATAACATGGGAAGGATATCATGAAATAGTTTCTAATTTAGCTCTTGGATTAGTTAAAAGAGGATTTAAATTAGGTGATGTAATTGGTCTTATAGGCGACAATAAACCCTCATGGCTTTTCTTTGAACTTGCCGCACAAGCTGTTGGTGGAATGAGCTTAGGAATTTATAGAGACACTCTTGATGAAGAAGTAGGTTATCTAATAGACGCAGCAAAGGTAAACTTTGCATTTGCTGAAGATCAAGAACAAGTTGATAAACTCCTAGCTATAAAAAGAACTAAAAATAATAAAATCACCATTTTTTATGAAGATAGCAGAGGGTTAAAAGAATTAAATGATCCTCATATTATTGACATGGTCCAATTAATAAATGAAGGCAAAGCTATTGCAGCTAAAAATCCTAATTCCTATAATAAATTAATAGATTCAATACCTGCTGATCAAAATGCAATACTTTGTACAACTTCTGGAACAACTTCAAACCCTAAATTAGCAATGCTACCAGGGGGTAAATTTATTGAACATGTAGTTAGATATTTGAATGTTGATCCTAAAACAATTGAAGATGAATATGTTTCTGTTTTACCTTTTCCTTGGATTATGGAGCAAACTTACGCAGTAGGTTTTAATATTGTTGGAGGCATGAAGGTTAACTTTCCTGAAAGACCTGAAACGGCTATGGAAGATATGCGTGAAATTGGACCAACTTTTATGCTTGGTGCTCCAAGACTATGGGAACAAATTGCAGCAGATATGCGCTCAAGAATTTTAGATGCACCTAAGATAACTCAGTGGCTTTTTAATGTTATGTTAAAAAGAGGACTAAAAGCAGTAGACGAAGGTAAGAGAGACTTTCTTGCAGACAAACTCCTTTTCTCATCATTAAAAGACAGACTTGGCTTTAGTAAGGTTACTTCTGCAGCCACAGGTGGATCAGCCATAGGGCCGGAAACTTTCAAATTTTTCTTAGCCATGGGCATTCCATTAAGACAACTATATGGTCAAACCGAATTAATGGGAGCTTATACTCTACAAGAAGTGCCTGAAGGCACAATGGATTGTGAAACAGTTGGAGTACCTTTCCCTGATTGTGAAATTAAAATTATAGATCCAGATCCAAATGGAATGGGTGAAATTATTACAAAACATCCAAGTATGTTTTCAGGATATTATAATAATGCAAAAGCTTTTAAAGACACTATTAAAAAAGGTTGGATGCATACTGGTGATGCTGGTTTCATAGATGAAACTGGAAGGTTAAATGTAGTAGATAGAGTTAACGATATTGCTATAAAATCTGATGGTGTTAAGTTCTCTCCTCAAAACATAGAAAATAAGTTGAAATTTTCTCCATATGTTGGAGAAGCTGTGGTAATTGGATCTGAAAAGCCGTACCTTACTGCAATCATTTGCATTAGATTCTCTATAGTTTCAAAGTTAGCTGAAAAATGGCAATTAGCCTTTACTTCATACACAGGGCTAGCTGCTGATAAAAAAATATATGATCTTATAGAAAATGAAATTCTACAAGTGAATAAAAAATTACCAGAAAATACTAAAATTTCAAAATTTCTATTATTATTTAAAGAATTAGAAGCTGATGACGGTGAATTAACACGAACTAGAAAAGTTCGAAGAAGCGTAATTAACGATAGATATAATGATATGATTAAAGACTTATATTCTGATAAAAATACAGCTTCTATTAATACTGAATTCACACTTGAAGATGGAAGAAAAAGCAAAATCAGCGCAGAAATGGAAATTAGACATTTAATTGAGACAAAACAATTAAATATTAAGATACCAAAGCCAAAAACCAAAAAACCTCAAAAAGGCAAGAAATAGATGAGTTTACAAGATCTACAAAATATTCCTCATGGCAAAAAAATTCTTGAGCTAAAAAATATTAGTTTAGCCTTTGGTGGAGTAAAAGCTCTAACTGAAGTTTCATTTGAGATAAATAAAGGAGAGGTTTTTGCTATTATAGGACCTAATGGTGCAGGTAAATCATCTATGTTAAATGTAATAAATGGCTTCTACAAACCTACAACTGGACTAATAAATTTTGCAGGAACAGATCGCAAAGCAATGGAACCAGAATTTGCAGCCAAAAGTGGTATTGCGCGAACATTCCAAAATATAGCTCTCTTTAAGGGCATGAGTACATTAGATAACTTAATGACAGGAAGGTTATTAAAACAAAAACAAAACTTTTTAATGCAAGCCCTCTACTACGGTCCTGCAGAAAAAGAAGAAGAAATTCACCGTGAAAAAGTTGAACGGGTAATAGATTTTTTAGACCTCCAATCAATAAGAAGAACTCCCGTTGGATCTCTTCCATACGGCTTGCAAAAAAGAGTTGAGCTTGGCAGAGCATTAGCAATGGAACCTGAAATATTGCTTCTTGACGAACCAATGGCTGGAATGAATGTTGAAGAAAAACAGGATATGAGCAGATTTGTTCTAACAGTTAATAATGAATTTAAAACCACTATAGTATTGATTGAACATGATATGGGAGTGGTAATGGATATTTCGGACAGAATTGTTGTTTTAGATTATGGAAAAAAAATAGGCTCTGGCTTTCCTCACGAAATACGAAATAACAAAGCAGTAATTGATGCCTACTTAGGTGTGTCAGATGATTAATAAGGAAATTATTTTATGAGTGTTGATTTATTAAATTTTATTGAAACCGTTCTAAACGGATTGATGTCAGGAGTTATGTATTCCCTAGTTGCACTTGGGTTTGTTTTAATATTTAAAGCTTCAGGTGTATTTAACTTTGCACAAGGCGTTTTTGCTCTTTTTGCTGCTCTAACACTAGTAGGTTATCAAACTGGTCAAGTTCCTTTTGCTCACCTTATAAATGAACTTTTTGGTACTAATTATCATCACTGGTATGCATCAATGCCTAATTTTCTAGCAATCATTTTAACTATGATCACTATGATTGCTTTAGCTTGGGTAATAGAACGGCTGGTTCTTAAACATTTAGTGAACCAAGAGCCTATTATTTTATTTATGGCCACAATTGGTTTAGCTTTTGTTCTAGAAGGAGTTGGAGATTTAATGTGGGGCTCAGATGTCAAAGTATTAGATGTTGGAATTCCAAGTGGAGGCTCTGAATGGCTTGAGCAAGCAACAATAGGATTTGCCCCTGAAGGCAGTGATTATTATGGTATGTATATAGATGTATTAAATGTGTGGGCAACAGTAATAGCTGTTATTTTAGTTATTTCCTTAGCTATTTTTTCTCAATATACAAAAACGGGAAGAGCACTTAGAGCTGTTGCTGATGACCATCAAGCCGCATTGTCAGTTGGTATTTCTTTAAGAACTATTTGGGTATTGGTTTGGGCTATTTCAGGTTTCATCGCAATGGTAGCAGGAATAATGTGGGGAACTGAATCTGGAGTACAATTTTCATTATCCTTAATTGCTCTAAAAGCATTGCCAGTTCTTATTCTTGGAGGATTTACTTCAATTCCTGGAGCTATTATTGGTGGATTAATGATTGGAGTGGGTGAAAAATTAGCAGAGATTTATATAGGTGGATATTTTGAAACAGGTGCTCTTGAAAACTGGTTTGCCTATGTAATGGCACTGGTATTTTTATTGTTTCGTCCACAAGGATTATTTGGCGAGAAAATTATCGAGAGGGTTTAAGTTTAATGATTTACAAAGAAACAGGTCAATATAAGTCTTCATATAAGTCTGACCATGCTATTTTTCCTTTAATTCAAGATAAAATTGCTTTTAGCATATTAATGTTATTAGCATTTCTTGTAGTTCCGTTTGTAATAGATAGTTATTGGGAAAAAGCTATTTTAGTACCTTTTTTAATTTTTTCTTTAGCTGCCATAGGACTTAATATTTTAACAGGGTATTGCGGCCAAGTATCGCTTGGAACTGGTGGATTTATGGCTGTAGGAGCTTTCTCAACATACAAAATCATGACTTCTTTCCCAGATTTAAATATAATGATAATTGTACTTATTTCTGGTGTAATTACTGCAGCTGTTGGAATTGTGTTTGGACTTCCTTCATTAAGAATAAAAGGGTTTTATTTGGCTGTTGCAACACTTGCATCTCAATTTTTTTTAGTATGGCTTTTCAATAAAGTTCCTTGGTTTTATAATTATTCTGCTACTGGTCAAATCACTGTGTCTGAAAGATTAATGTTTGGAATACCAGTTACAGGGGCAACAGCACCTCCTTATGCAACATATTTATTTTGTTTAGTGTTAGTAGTTGTTCTTGGATTTGCAGCTAAAAATATGATTAGAAGTAAGATAGGTAGATCATGGATGGCAATAAGAGATATGGATATTGCAGCTGAAATTATTGGTGTTCCACCTTTAAAGACTAAGTTATCAGCTTTTGCCATAAGCTCGTTTTTTATAGGAGTTTCGGGCGCTTTATACTTTGCTGTTTTCTTAGGAGCTATTGAGGTTACAGAATCATTTGACATTATGACTATATCTTTTCCTGTTTTATTTATGATTATTATTGGTGGTCTTGGATCAATGTTAGGTTCTTTTCTTGGTGCAGGTTTTATAGTTACACTTCCAATTGGGTTAAAGTTCATAATGGTAGATCTTATCGGTCTATCAGCAGTCACAGCTAAACACTTTGAAATATCCATTTGGGGTCTTTTAATGATTGTTTTTTTAATTGTAGAGCCACATGGCCTTGCAAGACTATGGTCCATCACAAAAGAAAAATTGAGACGATGGCCTTTCCCCTACTAAATTTTATTTAGTAGATTTTTAAAACGCTTCTCAGGGAGGAACTAATGAGAATAAAACAACTAATAGTTGGAATTACAGCGGCTATAATAGCAATTTCTAGTTATGTAGAAATAGCTATTGCAGATCTTAAATTTCCAATGTTGGTATATCGTACTGGAGCATATGCACCAAATGGTATTCCAAATGCAGATGGCTTTGTTGACTACTATAAAATGATTAATGCCAGAGATGGGGGCATTGGTGGCGAAAAAATAGTACATCCTGAATGTGAAACTGGTTATAAAACCCAGGTAGGTGTAGAGTGCTATGAGAAAAACAAAGAAAATGCAATGGTTTTTCAACCAATGTCTACTGGTATTACTTATCAATTAATTCCAAAAGCAACAAATGATGGAGTTACTGTTTATTCAACTGGATATGGTAGAACTTCAGCAGCTAATGGTAAGGTTTTTAAGTGGGTTTTTAATGCGCCAGTGACTTACTGGGATGGAGCATCAATTGCTGTAAGACATGTATTAAAGCAAAATATGGGTAATATAAAAGGTAAAAAAATTGCTCTTGTATATCACAATTCAGCTTATGGTAAAGAACCAATTAGAACTCTAGAAGTACTGGCAAAGAAGCATGGTTATAAGCTAATGCTATTACCTGTTGACCATCCAGGTCAGGAACAAAAGTCTACATGGCTTAAAATTCGTAGAGCTAAACCTGATTATATTTTAATGTGGGGTTGGGGTGTAATGAATTCAGTTGCTGTTAAATCTGCTGCATCTATAAAATTCCCTATGGAGAATTTTATAGGTATTTGGTGGTCTGGTTCTGAAAATGATGTTTTACCTGCTGGCCAAGGTGCCCATGGATATAAATCTTTAACATTTAATGCTCCTGGAACAAATTATCAGGTTCATAAAGATATCAAAAAGTATGTCCATGACAAAGGTGAAGCTTCAGGCGATGGCTCTCATTTTGGAGAAGTATTATACAATAGAGGTCTTTTTCAAGCTATGGTTCAGGTAGAAGCTGCTGTTGTTGCTCAGAAAATACATGGAACTTCTAAAATCACGGCTGCTATGTATCGTGATGGTATGGAGAATGTAGACCTTAATGCTAAAAGAATGGAAGAGTTAGGTTTTAAAGATTTTGCCCCTCCATTTAAAAACACTTGTGAAAACCACGGTGGAAGTGGACTTGCTGCTGTTCAACAATGGGATGCAAAAGCTAAAAAGTGGAATATGATCACTGAATATATGTATGGTGATAAAGATGTTGTTAATAAGTTAATAGCTGAAGATTCTACCAAATATGCAAAAGAGCAAAAGATAGCTCTACGTTGTAACTAAAAAATTAAAGAGCCTATTAAAAATTAATAGGCTCTTTTTTTAAAAGGTATATAAATATGGATGATATTAAAATAATAAATAGCAATAAAAATTCAGATGAAACTGATAATATCCTGATAGTTAATAATATCGAAGTGGTGTACAGCCATGTTATTTTAGTTTTAAAGGGCGTAAGTTTAAACGTTAGAAAAGGTGGTATTACAGCTTTACTAGGTGGCAATGGTGCAGGAAAAAGCACTACATTAAAAGCAATATCTACTTTATTAGCTTCAGAAAGAGGCGAAGTTACAAAAGGTTCCGTTAAATTTAAAGACGAATACATACATGAGCTTGATCCATCTCAACTAGTTAAAAAAGGTGTTATTCAAGTTATGGAAGGCAGACATTGTTTTGAACACCTAACAGTTGAAGAAAACTTACTTACTGGTGCTTATACTAGAAGTAATGCAAAAGAGGTTAAACTTGATCTAGAAAGAGTTTATAATTATTTTCCAAGGTTACGTGATAGAAGATCATCACAAGCGGGTTATACATCTGGCGGTGAACAACAAATGATAGCTATAGGTCGTGCTTTAATGGCAAAACCAACTATGATATTGTTAGATGAACCTTCAATGGGTTTAGCTCCACAGTTAGTAAAACAAATCTTTGAAATTGTTAAAGATATCAATAAAAAAGAAGGTGTAACAATTTTACTTGCAGAACAAAATACTAATATCGCACTTCAATACGCTGAATATGCCTATATTCTTGAAAATGGACGCGTTGTTATGGAAGGCAGCGCTGAATCTATGAGAGATAACGAAGATGTTAAAGAGTTTTATTTAGGTATATCTGGCGAGGGAAGACAATCATTTAAAGACGTAAAACAATATAGACGTCGAAAAAGATGGTTATAAAACTATAATGATAAATAAAAAAATTTTTGATGATTTAGAATTGCGTTCTAAGGCAGATAGAGAGCTAGATCATTTAAATAAATTAAATATTCTAATTGAAACAGCACAAAATAGTCCAAAACAATCTGAGCGTCTATCTAATAAATTAGAAAATTTATCTGATTTAAAATCAATTCCTTTATTAAGAAAAATAGATTTAATTAATCAACAAGCTGAAAATCCACCCTTTGCAAATTTAAATATTAGTAAAGCAATAGATTTCGCTCATATTTATAGATCTCCAGGACCTATTTATGATCTAGACGGCCATTCTAAAGATTGGTGGAGATTTTCAAGAGCATTACATGCTGCCAACATTGGTTATGGAGATATTGTTCAAAATTGTTTCTCCTATCATTTTACCCCTGCTGGAGCGATGTTTGAAGAAGCTGCGCGAATTTTAAAATGCACTGTTTTCCCCGCTGGAGGTGAGAATACAGATTTACAATTAGAAGTAATGCATACTTTAGGAACTACAGCATATATTGGAGTTCCTGATTTTTTAAAAATTATTCTAAATAAAGCTGATGAAAAAAACATACCTCTTACATCTCTTAAAAAAGCAGTAGTTACTGGTGGACCACTTTTTCCAAATGTTGCTCAAAACTTTAAAGAACGGAATATTCAAGTTCGCCAATGTTATGGAACAGCTGATTTAGGTTTGATAGCTTATGAGGCAGATGAAAATGATGGAATGATAATCGATGAAAATATTATCTTAGAAATTGTTAGACCTGGAACAGGTCATGTTATACCTGACGGAGAAGTTGGAGAAGTTGTAGTTACTGTTCTAAATAATTTAGAATTACCTATCATACGGTTTGCTACTGGAGATCTTTCTGCTATTCAAGAAGGCATAAGCTCTACTGGAAGAACCAACAAAAGAATAAAAGGATGGCTTGGAAGAGCTGACCAAACAACAAAAGTTAGAGGTATGTTTGTTCAACCATCTCAAGTTAATAAAGTTTTAGAAAACCTTAATTTTAAAAATAACAAAGCAAGAATGGTTATTAGTCGATCCAATGATAGAGATGAACTTCATATTAAAATAGAGACTAATGTTACTGAGACATCTGAAATTAAAAATATCGAAGAAAAAATAATATCTGAAGTAAAAAATATTATAAATTTAAGAGGAACGGTAGAAATAGTTTCTGTTAATAGTTTACCAAATGATGGAAAAGTGATAGATGATACTCGTGATTTTGGAGAATAAAAATGATACTTAAAAATGTTAAAGCAGTTATTACTGGTGCAGGAAGCGGTCTTGGCGAAGGTACAGCAAGATATCTAAAAGAAAGAGGGGCAGAACTTCTATTAATAGATTTAAACGCCGATGGCCTTAAAAATGTTGCTGATGAAATTGGTGCCAAGTATTTTGTTGGAGATGTATCTGACGAAGAAGAAATGAAAAAAGCTATATTGGATTTTAATGGAATTAATTGTTTAGTTAATTGTGCTGGAATTGCTATTGGTGCAAAAGTTGTTTCTAGTAGAGGAATGCATGATCTAGCGCTCTTTGAAAAAGTATTAAGAGTGAACTTAATTGGAAGCTTTAACATGCTAAGATTATGTGCTGATAAAATGCAAAGTAATGAACCTGATCATGAAGGTGAAAAGGGCGTTATTATAAACACTGCATCGGTTGCAGCATTTGATGGACAAATTGGGCAAGCCGCTTATTCAGCATCAAAAGGTGGAATAGCAGGAATGACCCTTCCTATTGCACGTGAACTTGCATCAAATGGAATTAGAGTTAATACCATTGCACCAGGACTTTTTAGCACTGCAATGTTATCAGGTATGAGTGAAGAAGTTCAACAAAGCTTGATAGCTACAACTATATTTCCAAAACGTCTTGGTACACCTTTAGAATACGCTATGTTAGTTGAAAGCATTTTAACAAATATCATGTTAAATGGTGAAACTATAAGGCTTGATGGTTCTGTTAGATTAGCTCCTAGATAACACCTGTTCACAGAAAAATTTTCCTGACATGAAACTTAAACCGATGTATTTTGAAGATTTTTCTGTTGGAATGACTTTTCAAACAGATGAAACTTTAATTTCAAAAAAAGAAATAATAGACTTCGCTTCAAAATACGATCCACAGACTTTTCATTTGGATGAAGAAGAAGCAAAAAAAGGACCTTTTGGACAATTAACATCTAGTGGTTTTATGACATTAGGGAAATCATTTACGCAAATTTTTAAAACAGATATTTTTAACGGAACAGGAATGGGTGCTTGGGGACTTGATGAATTAAGATGGACAAAGCCTGTATATCCTAATGATGTTTTAAAAACCACAGTTGAGGTTTTAGAGACTAAAAAATCTTCTAAAAACCCAACTAAAGGAACTGTAAGATTAAAACAAACAGTAACAAATCAAAATGAAGAAACTGTAATGACATGGATTTCTAATAGTATGATTAAAACCAAGCTATAATTAGGAAATATTAAACAAATATTTTTACTGCTGCGATTATGGCAACTGCATAAACTATCATCATAATGAATAAACTATTAACTGAAAAACCCTTCATAAAGGAAGCTTTTGCCATTTGAGAAGCATGAAAAATAAGATCAGGCCAAGTATAAGACACAAAATCACCTTGCGTAAAAATAACTTTAATTTTACCACTTTTATCTACAACTGGTAATCTTCTGAATCTATCATTAGACATGATTCTAAGCCAATCAAGAACATCATCATTTTCATCTGCTACTCTTGGATTAGCTGTCATAATTTCTTCTAATTTAGTAGTTTTAGGAGATAAGTTATTTCTTACCAATTTTTTAACAATATCTCTTTCTGTAACAATGCCAATAACCTTTTCTTTTTCATCAACAATAACCACAGATCCATAATTTTTTTCAGACATTATTTCAATTGCTTGAGAAACTTTATCCTCTTTTAAAAAAGTTATAGGTTTAGGTTTAGTTTTAAATTCTGGTCTATCAATAAGCCTTGAACCTTGACGAATTTCCAATTTTTTTTACTCCAAAATAATTTTAATATTAGATATCAATTTAATACTAATCATTCAACAAAGAAATAATGTAAAGCAATTTTTAATTAGAAGATTTTATTTTATCCAACCTGCATAACCTTCATCCATACTAAAGGCATTTTTAAATCCTTTTTCTGCAAAAAAATTAGCTGCGGACTTACTTGAATTACCGTGATAACAATAAATCAATAATGTTTCTTCTTTATCTTTTTCTTTAAGAAATAATTCAATATTAATATCTTCAACGTGCATAGCATTATTAACATGCCCCTGTGAAAAAGAGTTAAAATCTCTGATATCAATAATTGTTACATTATCTTTTTCAAGAAGCTTTTTAGTATCTTCAATGGATATACATTTAAAAGTCATATTAAAATTTATAAAGCCTCAATTATAACAGAAATTCCCTGACCACCACCAATACACATAGTTGCCAATCCGTATTTGCCTTTACGTTTTTGAAGTTCATAAACCAATTTGGTCATAATGATTGCCCCTGTTGCACCGACAGGATGACCAAGTGCAATTGCACCACCATTAACATTAACCTTTTCAGGATCTAAACCTAATTGTTTGTTAACAGCACAAGCCTGAGCGGCGAAAGCTTCATTTGACTCAACTAAATCTAAGTCAGATACAGTTAGTCCGGCTTTATTTAAAGCCATTTTTGAAGCTGGAACTGGCCCCATTCCCATTTCATCTGGATCAACTCCACCAAAGCCATAAGAAACAATTCTAGCTAATGGCGTTCCTTTTTTTGCTTTATCTCCATTTGCCAAGATTAATGCAGCAGCACCATCGTTTATGCCTGATGCATTGCCTGCAGTGACAACACCATCTGTTTTAAAAGCGGCTCTTAGTCCAGACAAAGTTTCTGAGGTAGTGTTTGGTTTAGGATGTTCATCAGTGTCAAAAATATCAATCCCTTTCCTAGTTTTAATTTCAATTGGTAGAATTTGATCTTTAAAAACACCATCATTAATAGCTTTGCTTGCTCTCTGCTGACTAGTCAAAGCAAATTGATCCTGCATATCTCTACTAATTTGATATCTACTAGATATGTTTTCAGCAGTAATTCCCATATGTCCATGTCCAAAAGGATCATGAAGAGCTCCAAGCATCATGTCATGTACTTTGCCATCACCCATTCTCGATCCCCAACGAAACCCATCAATTATATGAGCTGAATTTGACATAACTTCAACTCCACCTGCCATTGTCAAAGAAGCGTCTCCAAGAGCTAATAATTGTATTGCACTAATAATTGCCTGTAATCCAGATCCACATAATCTATTAACCGTTAATGCAGCAGATTCTTTGCTCAACCCAGCTTGTAGAGCTATAACTCGACTAACATACATATCTCTTGGCTCTGTATGAATGACATTTCCAAAAACAGCATGTTCAATTTCTTTTGGATCATAACCGGATCGCTTAATAGCTTCTTTTGCTACTAATGTTCCTAGATCAACTGGACAGAAACTTTTTAAACTTCCACCAAAACCTCCAATGGCAGATCTGTTTGCTGACATTATAAATACATCATTCATTTTAACTTTCCTCCTAAGATATTATATTATTAAAATTTTAATTTGATAAACTTAAATCTAATTCATTTAAGCTTGTAAAAAATTTATCAACTCTATTATTATCTACCTCGCCTATTTTTGAAGGCTTCCATAATGGTTTTCTGTCTTTATCAACAAGCATTGCCCTTACGCCTTCAAAGAAGTCTCCTATTTGAAGACAGTTTTGAACCATTCTATATTCCATTATAAGTTCTTCTTTTAAACTCATGTTCTTAGCTTCTCTAATTTGTCTTAATGAAATTTTTAAAGAAGTAGGGGATTTATGTTTTAATTCATCAAATTGAGCCTTTAGAAAATCATTTTCATTTCTCAATAGCTCTTCACATTTCTCAAAAATATGCTCTATTGTATCAAAAGAAAATGCTTCTTTAAGAATTTTTTCATTATCTTGCAATATACTATCTTCAATACTTGGTTTCTGAGAAAAATTATCTATACAGCTTGAAACGTCATCATTATTTTTTGGAGAATTCAATATTATTTTACTTCTTAAATTAGAAATTTCATTTGAAGGAACAAAGTGTGTAGCAAGACCTAATGACATTAAATCATATGCTTTGAGCCTAGCGCCGACAAGAGCTAACCACGCGCCAATGCCTTTGTCTAGCTGACCTAACAACCAACCTCCTCCAACATCTGGAAATAATCCTATTGCTGTTTCTGGCATTGCAAACATCGTTTTATCTGATGCTACTACATGACTGCCATGCATGGAAATGCCAACGCCTCCTCCCATAGTAAAACCGTTAATAAGTGCAATAAACGGTTTAGAATAATTACTAATTTTATAATTTAAAGTATATTCATCATAAAAAAATGATCGAGATAATTCAGTAGGAGGACCTCCCTCAGCCAACACTTCTTTTCTTAATTTAACAACATCACCACCTGCACAAAAGGATCTGTCTCCAGCTCCTTCAATTATAACACAGTTAATATCCTCTTTTTTTTCCCAAACATTTAAATATTTATTTATCTTTTGTACCATAGGATATGTAAGAGCATTTAATCTATCTGGTCTATTTAACGTTATTATCCCAACACCATTTTCTTCTATGAATATTACTTCATCTTCTGACATTATCTTCTAACCCTTTTTATAAAAATTAATTACCTTTTAATTTTCTTGATATTATAACTCGCATTATCTCATTAGTACCTTCGAGTATCTGATGAACTCTTAAATCTCTTACAAGCCTTTCTAAAGGAAAATCTTTTAAATATCCATACCCTCCATGAATTTGAAGCCCCATATCACATATATTAGAACATATGTCTGTGGTAAACCGCTTTGCCATAGCGCATAGTTTTGTTGCCTGAGGATCCTTGGCATCTAAACTAGATGCCGCCCTCAAGACCATTAACCTTGAAGCCTCTAATTCCGTAGCCATATCAGCCAACTTAAATTGAGTTACCTGAAATTGATCAATAGATTTACCAAACTGTTTTCTTTCTGCAGAATAACTTATAGATGCTTCTAATGCAGCTCTTGCCCCCCCTAGAGAACAAGCCGCAATATTAACCCTTCCCCCATCTAATCCTTGCATAGCAATTTTAAACCCTTCTCCTTCATTACCAACAATATTTTCAAGAGGTATTTGACAATTATCAAAATTTACCATGGAAGTATGTTGACTATTCCAACCCATTTTTTTTTCTTGTTTACCAAAAGAAAGACCTTCAACCCCTTTTTCAACTAATAGACACGAGACTCCCCCTGGCCCTTCACCCCCAGTACGACACATAACTGCAAAAACATCACTAGTCGGTCCGCCAGATATAAAACTCTTTGACCCATTTAAAATATAATGACTATTACCTTTTTTTGACGCAGTTGTTTTCAAGGCCGCTGCGTCAGACCCTGAACCTGATTCTGTTAAACAGTAACTAGACATTATTTCCATAGTTGATAATTTATTTATAAACTTCTTTTTAATACTCTCTGAGCCATGGGCATCAATCATCCAAGTTACCATATTATGTATTGATAAATATGCTGCTGTAGATACACAGCCTCTTGATAATTCTTCAAAAATAATCGCTGCATCTAATCTATTAAGACCTGAACCACCATGATCCTCACTAACATATATGGCTGCCAAACCAAGTTGAGCTGCTTTTTTAAGTGTTTGAATTGGAAAAATTTCATTTTGATCCCATTCAGATGCATGAGGCATAAGTTCAGTCTCAGCAAAATTCTTTGCCATCTCTTTAATTGCCATTTGTTCATCGTTATATTCAAAATTCATTCTCTACCCCCCATGTAAAAAACTTAATATAAAATAGATATTAACATTTATTAGAATTCAAGATCATTTCTGATGCTTTTTCTGCAATCATTAACGTAGGAGCGTTAGTATTGCCCGACGTAACAGTTGGCATAATAGAAGCATCTACAACTCTTAAGCCTTGAATTCCTCTGACACGCAACTGTGGGTCTGTAACTGATGATGAATTCGATCCCATAGCGCAAGTACCCACAGGATGAAAAATTGTAGTTCCAATATCCCCCGCTACTTTTTTAAGATCCTCATCTGACTGAAATTGTATTCCAGGAGCGTGTTCTATAGGATTATATTTTTTCATTGCTGGTTGAGAAATTATTTTTCGAGCTAGCCTTATAGATTGTGCTGCAACGATTCTATCTTGTTCTTCCGACAAGTACCTTGGATCAATTGATGGCGCCTCTTTATTATCTTTTGATACTATGTGCACACTACCTCTACTTTGAGGATTAAGATTACATACACTTGCTGTTAATCCTGGAAAATCATGAAGAGGATCTCCAAACTTATCTAAAGACAAAGGTTGAACATGAAATTGTAGATTCGGCGTTTCATATGAGCTATCTGACATAGCAAAAACACCCAATTGACTTGGAGCCATGGACATTGGCCCTGTTCTTTTAAGAGCATACTCTAGACCTATAGCCATTTTACCAAAAACAGAATTAGCTCTCTGGTTAAGAGTTTTAGCATTTTCTAATTTATAGATTACTCTCAATTGAAGATGATCTTGTAAATTTTCACCTACATTATTACTTTCAACCTTTGTATCAATTCCTAAATTTGATAATATTTTAGGATTTCCTATCCCAGACAATTCTAGAATCTTAGGAGAGCCAATTGATCCTGCTGATAGAATAACCTCTTTATTCACTAATATTTTTTCTAACGCTCCATTTCTTGAAACTTCTACACCAACAACTTTTTTGTTTTCAATAATTAACTTATTAACTTCACACTTGCTAATAATCTGTAAATTTTTGCGTTCTTTAATTGGTTTTATGAACGCTTTTACAGCATTCCATCTGAAACCAGATTTTTGATTTACCTTAAAATATGAAACACCATAATTATTTCCCTCATTAAAATCTTCAATTTTAGGAATGCCTGCTTCTACTGTTGCATCTTGGAAACTATCTAACACATCCCATGAAAGTCTTTGTTGCTCTACTTTCCATTCACCGCCTACACCATGAAACTGATTTTTCCCATCATAATTATCTTCCATTTTTGTAAAGAAAGGCAATACATCATCCCAACCCCAACCTTGATTCCCCATTTGTCTCCATTGATCGTAATCATTTGCTTGCCCTCTCATATAAATCATTCCGTTTATTGAGGAACATCCACCCATAACTTTTCCTCTAGGATAATTTAATGAGCGTCCATTTAATCCATTCTGAGCGGTGGTTTTGAATAACCAATCTGTTCTTTTATTTCCCATACAATAAAGGTAACCAACTGGGATATGTATCCAGTGATAATTGTCACTTCCTCCGGCTTCAATCAGTGCTACAGAGTGTTTTCCATTTTCTGACAATCGATTCGCTAATAAACATCCTGCTGTTCCGGCTCCAACAATAATAAAATCGAATTTTTGGGACATAACAAAATACCTTTTTATAATCCTTACTAAATAAGAAATAATTTTTATTTATAATAGCCAGTCTAAGTAATATTAACCAAGTTAAAAATAATTATTTAGAGTTTTCTTAAAAAAGTTTAAGGTAAGATTTTTTCGATTTAAAATGAAAGTTGATTATGACAGAAATAGATAATTCCTTTGATGATGAAGATCTTTTTATAGCAGATATTTTGTCTAAAGTTAAAACCATTGCTATGGTCGGGGTAAGTAAAAACTGGAAACGACCATCAAACTTTGTCATGAAGTATCTTCAAAAGCATGGCTATAAAGTTATACCTGTTAACCCTGGAACTGCTGGGCAACTCATACTTAATGAATTATGTTATGCCTCACTTGCTGAAATACCTATTAAAATAGATATGGTTGATATTTTTAGGCATAGTGATTTTTGCGCTGATGTCACTAGGGATGCCATTAAGATTGGTGCACAAACGGTGTGGATGCAATTAGGGATTGAGAGTAAAGAAGCAATTAAACTAGCCAAGGAAGCCAATATAAATGTTGTTTATAATAAATGTCCTAAAATGGAGCATTCAAAATTATCTGGAGCTCTTGGATTAGCTGGTTTTAATTCTAAATTAATTTCAGCAAAAAGACCTAACGTTCAAATCACACCTCCCCCTGCCCGAAATGGCGGAATTGTAAAGTCAAGTGAGTTAGAAACTCTTGCTATACATGCTGGAACAAAACCAGATGCTTCAACTGGCTCAAGGGGTATGCCAATTTATCAAACAACAGCATTTACATTTGACGATACCGATCATGCAGCAAGTTTATTTAATCTTCAAGAACCTGGAAATATTTACGCTAGATTATCCAATCCTACAACAGCAGCGCTTGAACAGAGAATAGCAGCATTAGATGATGGATTAGGGGCATGTTGCACAGCATCTGGTCATGCTGCACAAATGCTTGCGCTATTCCCTTTAATGGCTCCTGGCATGAAAATAGTTGCTAGCTCAAAGCTATATGGAGGATCAATAACTCAATTTACAAAAACATTTAAAAACTTCGCATGGGAAGCTGAACTTGTAGATGTATCTGATTTAGAAGCTGTTAAATTAGCTGTTAAAGAACCTAATGTAAGAGTTTTGTTTGCAGAAAGTCTAGCAAATCCAGATGGTAATATTAGTGATATTTCTGCTTTAGCTGAAATTGCTCATGAAGTTGGCATCCCACTTGTCATTGATAATACAATGGCAACACAAATTTTATGTCAACCTGGGAAATTTGGAGCAGATTTAATTATATATTCTACTACAAAGTTTCTTTCTGGACATGGTAATGCAATGGGCGGAGCTGTTGTCGATATGGGTAATTTTGCATGGGATCAAGGAAGGGATTATTCAAAACTAACTAAACCGGATAGTTCATATCATGATATTAGTTTTTATGAGAGTTTTGGAAGTCATGCTTATATAAATTATTGTCACGCAAGTGTTCTCAGAGATCTAGGAGCCACAATGGCTCCTCTAAATGCTTATTTAACATTAATTGGATTAGAAACGCTTCCTCTTAGAATGAACCAACATATGAAAAATGCAGAAATCATTGCTAAATTCCTTAAGTCTCATCCAAAAGTTGATTACGTTTCTTGGGCTGGGTTTAATGAAAATATTTATCATGAACTTGCTAAAAAATATTTTACTAATGGCTTTGGATCCGTTTTTACTTTTTCAGTAAAAGGAGGTTATGACAGTGCCAAAAAATTAGTAGAAAATTGTAATTTAATATCTCATCTGGCCAATGTCGGTGACACAAAATCATTGATAGTTCATCCAGCCTCAACAACTCATAGACAACTCAGCCCAGAACAAAAAGAAAAGTCTGGAGTGGGAGATGCAATTGTACGTATATCAGTTGGTTTAGAAAGCTATAAAGATATAATATCCGACTTAGATGGAGCTTTATCAGTAATTTAATTAAAAATTAAATTATTCATTCCATGACGGCACTCTTTTTTCTAGAAATGCGTTTATACCTTCTTGCGCATCCAACTCTAGCATATTCATTGCCATCACTTCAGAAGTATAGTTATAAGCTTCCACAACAGGCATTTCCAATTGCTTATAAAAAGCTTCTTTACCAATCGTAACTGTTGAACGTGGCTTAGAAGCAATTAAATCAGCTAAGGCTAAAGTCTTGTTTTCAAGTTTATCAAAAGAAACACAATGATTAACTAACCCGAAATCAACAGCTTCTTTAGCACTAAGTTTTTCTCCTGTTAGAAGCATTTCCATCATTTTTTTTCTACTAATATTTCTTGATACTGCGACCATTGGAGTTGAACAAAATAAACCTATATTGACACCAGGTGTCATAAAAGTTGCCTGCTCTGAAGCAACCGCTAAATCACAGCTAGCTACCAATTGACATCCAGCTGCTGCTGCAATTCCACAAACTTCCGCAATAACCGGTTGAGTTAATCCCATAATAGTTTGCATTAAATGAGAGCATTCATTAAATAAAATTTTAAAAAATTCTTTATCATTTTTATTTCGTTTTAATTCCTCTAAATCGTGACCGGCGGAAAAACCAGGACCTTCTGAAGAAATAATCAAAACTCTTACATTGGATCTAGAGGATATTTCTTTTAAAGAATATGTTAAACTTTTCATCAATTCTAAAGATAAAGGATTATGTTTTTTTCCATTAGTTAACTCTATTCTGACAATATTTTTTGTAACATCATATATTTTTATTAAATTTTGCATCTTCATACTACCAATTTTTAATATTTATTATATTTATAAATAAACTACATTTCTATTAACTATGAACAAATAATCGATTTTGTAAATTTGATTTTTTTTGAAATCATTTTTATTTCCTCCAGTACATAATAATATATAGTTAATAATAACGACTATTTGGAATAATATATTCTTAACATTATCCCTTACAGAAGAGTAATTTGATAGAAAAATTTAATTTTAAGGTTCTAATTTTAATTTTAACAGGAACTGCAGCTCTAGCAATCGCTGTTGGAATAGGGAGATTTAGTTCTGTCTCTTATACACATCTCCGAGCCCACGAGACTAAGGCGAATC
>OJHD01000088.1_pt1 | contig 19774 bp, 17 predicted proteins | sample 1594981 | NCBI WGS metagenome assembly OJHD01 (sample SAMN05416720, study PRJEB24817) | seawater metagenome | isolation source: Sea water | place: Canada:Atlantic | collected 2013-07 | reverse complement strand
AAGAATCAGGAACAAATGAAGAAATACAATTTTTTTGCACTGAAAAGTATGATGTCTCTTTCAATGTTTTAAACAAAATTGACGTAAATGGTCAGAATGCCGATCCATTTTATGAATTTCTTAAAAATGAGCGCCCTGGGATAATGGGAACAAAAAATATTAAGTGGAATTTCTCAAAATTCTTGGTTAATAAAGACGGTGAAGTTGTTAAACGCTATGGTCCAACAACAAAACCAGAAGCTATTGAAGCAGATATTGTGAGACTTCTTTAATACTGCACTTTTCGGGTGGAGGCTGGATAAGAAAGAAGAATTTAGAGACTTAACGACATTAGCAAGGCATCTTCAGGAACATCTCCTGAATAATACTTCTCTCTTATGGCATCTTTTAAAAAGTCATGGCCCTCATAAAATGATATAGCTTTCTCATTTCCAGCCCTAACTTCTAAAAATACATGGGTAATCTTCATAGCCCTGCATTGCTTATTCATTGAGTCAATTAGAAGACTTCCGATACCTCTCCTCTCATGAGTCTCTTTAACGGCGATGCTAAGCAAGTGTGCCTCTGGCTTAATTGGAGAAAAAATTAAGAACCCCATTATTAGGTTATTTTCTTTGCAGACTAAACCATGGTGACCAACCTTAAAAGAAGAAGTAAAGTTTTCATAAGACCAAGGTGTAGGATTGGTAGATAGTTCAATTTCGTATGCTTCGTCTAGATCTGCCATATCCAATAAAGATATTTCAAACATACTAAAAAGTAAATTTGGTCTTAATATCTTCCCAAAGAGGCTTTTTCAAGCTGGGGTTTATTAATATCTCATTCAGGCTAGGTGAGGTTATAGTCGGTATAAATGTTTTAATATTAAAGTTATTTTTATAAAAGATAATAATTCCATTAACACCTTCAAACTGATCAATAAGCCCATGGGTATCTTCATACTTATTTATTTTAATAGTTTTCATGATCTCAATCTCACCTATTGGTTTTATAGCATTAATAATTGCGCCTAATAAATTCTTTTGATCTTGAGAAATATCGTTATAAGGCATATCAAGTAATGTTAAAATATTTCCTTTTTGATAAAAATTAACTTCTTTATCAGCTAACTGACTTGGTTCTGGTCTCAAGGAATACCTTGTAACACCAATCTCTTTTAAGATTAGGTTAGTTTTGATAGTTGAAGTTATCATAGAGATAAAATATTAACATTTACTAATGAAAATGGATAATCAGAATAACAAATATAAAGCCTTTAAGCCCATTGAACTTGAAAATAGATCGTGGCCTTCAAAGGTTATTAAGGAATCGCCTCTTTGGTGCTCTGTAGATCTTAGAGATGGAAATCAAGCTCTTATTGAGCCAATGGGAGCTGAAAGGAAGGATCGCATGTTTTCTCTCCTTTGTGATCTAAATTTTAAAGAGATAGAAGTTGGGTTTCCCTCAGCCTCTCAAACTGATTTTGATTTTGTGAGAGATCTTATTGAATCAAAGAAAATTCCATCTGATGTAACTATTCAAGTCCTTACTCAATCAAGAGATGAGCTGATACAAAGAACTTTTGAGTCTTTAAAGGGAATCCCTCAAGCAATTGTTCATTTTTATAATTCAACATCTACACTTCAAAGAAAAGTTGTATTTAAACAAGATAAAACTGGAATAAAGGAAATTGCAATTAATGGTGCAAAAAAAATAAAAGAACTTGCTGAAAAAAATCCAGATACTGATTGGCGATTTGAATACTCTCCAGAAAGCTTTACTGGAACTGAGTTAGATTATGCTGCAGAAGTTTGTGATGCGGTTGTTGAAATCCTTAAAGAAGTATCTGATCATAAAATAATTATTAATCTCCCAGCAACTGTTGAAATGTCAACGCCAAATATCTATGGCGATCAAATAGAGTGGATGAATCAAAATCTACAGTATAGGGATGATATATGCTTAAGCCTTCATCCTCACAATGATAGAGGAACTGCTGTAGCAGCAACAGAGTTTGGATTAATGGCTGGTGCCGACAGAGTTGAGGGAACTCTATTTGGAAATGGTGAAAGAACTGGAAATGTTGATATTGTTACTCTTGCTCTGAATATGTTTACACAAGGAATCGATCCACAATTAGACTTTTCAAATATTAATGCGGTTATGCGAGAGGTGGAGTATTGCAATCAATTACCAGTTCATCCAAGACATCCTTATGCAGGAGATCTTGTTTTTACTGCCTTTTCAGGCTCACATCAAGATGCCATAAAAAAGGGCTTCCAGGGAATGAGAGAGTCCAACGACCCAGTATGGGAAGTACCTTACTTGCCAATAGATCCAGCTGATTTAGGAAGAAGCTATGAAGCTGTTGTGAGAATAAATTCTCAATCAGGTAAAGGTGGTGTGGCTTTCTTGCTTGAAAAAGATCACGGTGTTTCACTGCCAAGAAGATTGCAAATTAGCATGAGTCAAAAAATACAAAAACTAGCTGATGAGTCTGGTAAGGAAATAAATACTTCAGAGATCTGGAAAATTTTTGAAGATAATTTCCTAATTCCAAGAAAAGGTTTTTCTTATGTAAGTCATAATTCTTCATCGCAAGATGAAGTTCATCACTTGGAACTCAAAATGATTATTGATGAAAAAAAGGTAACTATAAATGGTTCGGGAAATGGTCCGATCGATTCTTTTATAAATGGTCTTTCAAAAGAACTTGAAACTGTAATAAAAGTTTCTGATTATCATCAATCTGCCATATCTTCTGGATCTGACGCTAAGGCTGCTGCCTATATAGAGTTAGAGCAAGATGGAAAAACTAACTGGGGTGTAGGCATTAACCCTAATACAACAAGAGCGTCATTTGAAGCTATTATTGTTGGGTTAAGTAAACTTAATAATAGTTAATCAAAGTTAGGCTCTCTTTTCTCAAAGAAAGCTAGAACTGCCTCATGATTTTGAGGGCTTCTTGTTAAATCATTCTGAATTTCAGCTTCGCTTGAAAAGGTATCCCAGTAACCCACCTGCAAAGATTCTCGCATTAGTTTTTTTGTATGACTGAGTGCTTGGGATGATCTTTTAGATAATTTAAGGGCCCATTCCATAGTTTTATTTTCCAATTCATCAATTGATACAACTTTATTTGCAATTCCATAATGCAGGCACTCATTGGCAGTAATTTTTTTTGCTTCAATTGCATATTCATATGCTTTTGCATAACCCATAAATTTAGGAAGAAGCCATGACAAGCCCCCATCTGGAACTAGAGCTATATTACTAAAAACAGAAAGGATATAACCATTATCTGCCATCACCCTTAGATCACAAGACATGGCTATGGCAGCTCCAATTCCAGCAGCAGGGCCTGAAATAGAGGCAATCACAGGCTTAGGCATTGATGCAATATTTACAAAAATTGGCTTATAGCCTCTCATTAAAGCATCTTTGGAACTCTCCCAACTAGATTCACCCTCACCCAAATCAGCTCCGGCAGAAAAAGCTCTTCCAGCTCCGGTAATAATAACAACCTTGATATCCTGATCATCTCTAACATCATCTGTTGCTTTCTGAAGATCCCAGATTAGTTGTTCATTAACAGCGTTGAGTAGTTCGGGTCTGTTTAGTTTTATTGTCGCAACTTTATTTTCTTTAATTAATTCTAAGGTATCGAAAATCATATCTTTTTCCTATGAAACATTTTAATAATTATATAGCCTACTTCTTCAAGATAACAATACAGCCATCTTTATAGATAGTCCTTCCCCCTGGAAGGTCTTGATCATCTCTAGACCATGAGACTTCAGATCTTGGTCCAGGCCTCGATAAGATGAAGGTTTTAATAATTTCTTTAGTAATTTTTTTATTTGGCAAGGAAATATTCTGTTCGCGAATAGAAGCTCTTAAAATATCAATTAATATCTCACTATCAAGTTTTCTTAAGTCTTGAACGGGTATTTCGTTTTTTATTAGGTGCTTGAAGCTCTTTTCCAATAAGTATGAATAGGATTTATTTCTATCTCTAATAATTTCTGCAGTAGCTTGGATTCTAGATGATATATTTGTCCATCTTTTTTCAATCAAGGGAATTATGTCATTTCTAATAAAGTTCCTATCTTGAAAACTTTCAAAATTTGAACTATCTTCAATAAAACTTATTTCATTATCTTTTAGGTATTCTAAAAGCTCTATTTTTGTTAAATCTAATAAAGGCCTTATAAGGACCCCTTTGCCAACTGACCTTGTTAATGCTGGCCCCTCAAGACCATCAATACCAGTTCCTCTGAACATTCTTAATAAAATGGTCTCAGTTACATCATTTGCGTGATGTCCTAGTAATAATTGCTCTCCTTCTTTTAAGATATCTGAGAAAACTTTATACCTTGCCTTTCTAGCTGCTGACTCTAAACCATCTCCATCAACATCTATATGAACAGCTTTAGTATGAAGGATAATATTCAGTTCACTACATGCTTTTTTACAGTGGGACTCCCAAATATTATTATCTGGTGATAGGTTATGATCCACATGAATAGCCTCCACTTCAATGGAGTGACTATGTCTTAATTCTGAAAATAAATAAAGCAAAGCTGAAGAGTCTGCTCCCCCACTATAAGCAATATAGATTTTTTTATTAGGGTCTATATACTTTATTAAATTTGCTGGATTGATCAAAATCTAAGCACCTATATCTAGGAGCCTTTTATACCTTCTTTGAAGAAGGTCATCCATAGAGTATTTGCTTAAAATACTTAAATTTTTAATAAGTGACGTCTTGATACTTGCAGATACAATATCAAAATCTCTATGAGCTCCACCAACTGGCTCTGAAATTACTTCATCTATAACATTAATCTTCTTCAGTTCTGAGGAACAGACCTTCATCGCATTAGCTGCTTCAGGAGCCTTATCTGGGGTTCTCCAAATAATTGATGCACATGCTTCAGGAGATGCTACAGAGTATGTTGCATATTCAAGCATTGATAAATGATCTCCAATGCTGATGGCTAAAGCACCACCTGAACCGCCCTCACCTGTGACAACTACAATAATAGGCGTTTTAAGTTCAGACATTACCGCTAAGTTTCTAGCTATTGCCTCGCTTTGACCTCTTTCCTCTCCTTCAATGCCAGGATAAGCTCCAGCTGTATCAATAAAAGTAATTACGGGAAGGGAGAACTGTTCTGCAAATTGCATTAATCTCTTGGCCTTACGGTAACCCTCTGGCTGAGGCATACCAAAATTTCTTCTTACCCTTTCTTCTGTTTCTCTTCCTTTCTCGTGACCAATTATCATTACAGGAGTATTTTCAAGATAAGCCAGGCCACCAACTATTGCTGCGTCGTCCCCAAACTGTCTATCTCCATGCAACTCATCAAAATCATTAAAAATTCTTTTTATAAAATCTAATGTATGGGGCCTTTGTGGATGTCTTGCCACTTGAACAGTTTGCCATATTGAAAGTTTTGAGTAGATTTTTTTTGTTAAGGTGTCTCTCTGATTTTCTAGAGTAACTATTTCTTTGTTGATTTCAGGAGCATCTGATGAGGCAAGCCTAAGAGCACTTATTTTTTCTGAAATATCTTGAATAGGCTTTTCAAAATCTAAAAATTTTTGATCTTCAGAGTTTTTCTGACCAGGATCATATCCGTCTGATGTATTTTTATTTACTACCATAATTCTTGTTACAAACTATTTACAATTAAGTAAGTTATATCTCCAGTGCACTCGTACCAAATATTTCTTCTAAATATGTTAAATTTATTAAAGTCGGTGGGAATTTAAATTTCGCACCTGCGCTTATTATAGCTTCAGATTCCCCAGTCTTAACTTTAAAGTTTAACTGGCAGCTTCCATTCATCCAAAAATCATCTTTTATTTCTCCAAGCTTCTCCGAAAGTGCATCAAGAGATGACAAGTCAGATTTTTCAATATTTATCATTACCTCTCTTACCTTCCTTTCAAGCTCTGTATCGAGAGAGTGAACCTCTCTAACCCTCATTCTATACATTGCGTCTCCCAAGTCCTTTGATTTGTAATCATCGAGCTCTATGGTTCCTTTTAAGATCAGAATACTTCCTTCTTTTAAGATGCCATGACATGTCTCCAAGGTATCACTAGCTACAACTCCATCCATTACACCACTACCATCATCGAAATTGATAAATGTTAGTGGGTTGCCTTTTCTATCTTTAATCTGCCTAGCGCTGTTTATAAGGCAAACAAGAGATGCTTTTTTTATGTCATTTGTTATATCTCCGATCTTTCGTGATCTGAGTTTTTCAATCTTACCTCCAATTGCATCTACAGGATGACCTGATAAATAATAACCTAATGATTTTTTCTCTAAAGATAATAATTCACTCATAGTAAGATCAGTTAAATTTTTATACTTTTCGTATGGATCAAAATCCTCATCTATAGATGCAAATAGGTCACCACTCTTCAGGCTAGATCCATTTGCTGCCTTTGTGCTATCTTTTAGCATGTCCTCTATACAAGCAATAGCAATGGTCCTAGAAGGTGCGATATTATCAAATGCGCCTGACTGGGATAAGGCTTCCAAAGATTTTTTACCTCCAAGCTTAATGTCTGCTTTTTTAGAAAAGTCCCATAAATCTTTAAAATTAACAGACTGTCTTATATTACAAACATGCTTAATGAAAGAATCAGCAACACCTTTTATAGCTCCAAGCCCATACTCAATATCTAAATTATCATTGACTAGGAATCTTTTACTGCTTGTTAAAATATTTGGATTTAATACCTTTATATTCATTCTTTTGCATTCTTGAATTAATGCATGGATCTTGTCAGTGTTTCCAAGCTCTGTAGATAAAACAGCTGACATAAAGTGTTCTGGATAATAGGTTTTCAGATAAGCTGTTTGGTAAGATATAACTGCGTATGCAGCTGAATGAGATTTATTAAACCCATATTCTGCAAATTGCTCTATTAGCTCAAAAATTTCATTAGCCTTTTGAGCAGAAATAGATTTCTCTTCGCATCCTTTTACAAAAATTTCTCTTTGCTCTTCCATCTCTTCAATTTTCTTCTTACCCATAACTCTTCTAAGAATATCTGCCTGTCCCATAGTATATCCAGCAAGAACTCTTGCTGCCTCCATGACCTGCTCTTGATAAACAATAACGCCATATGTCTCAGACAAAACAGGCTCCAAAAGAATATGAGGATATTCTACCAAGCTTTTTCCATGCTTTCGCTCTACAAAAGTGGTGTGCATACCTGAATTTAATGGTCCTGGCCTATATAAGGCTAATAATGCTGTAATTTCTTCAAACTTAGATGGTTTTAAACTCTTAATAAGAGCTCTCATTCCAGTAGATTCAAGTTGAAAAATAGCCATTGTTTTTCCAGAGGAAAGTAATTCAAATACCTTCGGATCATCTAAAGGAATATTATCTAAATTCAATGGTTTTTCTATTTTTTTGGATGCATTGATAGATTTAACAGCACGATCAATTACTGTTAGTGTTCTTAATCCAAGAAAATCAAACTTAACAAGTCCAATCTTTTCCACATCATCTTTATCATATTGGGTCATAACGGAAGATGATTGCCTGTCGTTGTATACAGGGCAAAAATCTGAAATGCTACCAGGCGCAATAACCACTCCTCCAGCATGCTTGCCAACATTCCTAGCGATACCTTCTAACTTATATGCTAAATCAACTACTTCTTTAACTTCTGGATCATTTTTTGCTGCTTGAGCAAAAATAGGCTGATCTTCCTTGGCCTTATCTAATGTCATTCCAGGTGCAAAAGGAATCATTTTTGAAATCCTATCTCCAACTGCGTAGGGTTTTCCCAAGGCTCTAGCAACATCTCTTACGACTGCTCTAGCTGCCATCGTTCCGAAAGTAGCTATCTGAGAAACTGAATTTGAGCCATATTTATTACTAACATACTCTATGACTTTATCTCTTTTTTCCATGCAGAAATCAATATCAAAATCTGGCATAGAAACCCTTTCTGGATTTAAAAATCTTTCAAAAAGCAAGCCATGGTAGATAGGATCAAGGGTGGTTATTCCAAGAGCAAATGCAACCAAGGAGCCTGCTCCAGAACCCCTGCCAGGACCAACAGGAACGTCGTTATCTTTTGACCATTGAATAAAATCATAAACAATTAAGAAATAACTAGAGAAACCCATGGTTTTTATTTGATTAAGCTCATAGTCCAACCTATCTGTATAGATTTTATTTTTTTCATCATCAAAATCATTAATAAATTCTTGTAATCTTTTTTTAGATAGGTCTACTAAAAATGAATCAAAATTATGCTCATCTGGAACGGGGTATTCTGGTAAAAAATATTGTTTTGTGTGAATTGAAACGTTACATTTTTTCGAAATTTCATTAGTGTTTTCTATTAGAGAATCAAATCCTTTAAATAATTTTGCCATGTCGTCAGATGACTTAAAGAATTGCTCTTGTGAAAAAATTTTTTCACGATTTGGATCGTTAAGGGTTTTACCCGTATTGATGCAAACCTTTGTCTCATGTGTATCAAAATCGTCAGGTTTTGCAAAAAGCACATCATTAGTAGCTATTAAAGGGATTCCTTTTGCTGTCGCTATGGGAAGAATATTAGAAAAATACTCAAATTCATCAGGTCTACTTGTCTTTTGTACCTCTAAAATAAAATCGTCGTCAAATACCTTAAGAAAACTTTCAATTTTCTTCTCGGCATCTTCGTGTTTATTTCTTTTAAGTAGTTCAAATATATGACTATCCTTTCCACCTGAAATAACAATAATGTCATCTTTTAATTTTGTTAAATCTTTAAAATTTATTATTGGGCTTTGGTAGCTATAATTATTATGTGCAGAAGAAATAATTCTCATAAGGTTTTTGTGGCCTGTATTTGTTTTTGCTAAACAAAGAAGTTCATGAGATTGCTCATCATCATCAAATATAACTCTTATAGATGATCCTGATATAGGCTTTATTCCAGAGGCTTCGCATTTATTGAAAAACTTTACCAAACCAAACATATTCGATCTATCTGTTAAAGCGACAGATGGAATAGAGTGCTTAACAGCACTCTCCACAATCTGATTAATGGTTAGTAGGCCTTGGGTAATACTATATTCAGAGGATACTCTGAGATGTGAGAATACATTTTTCATCTAGTTAAATAACGCCCTTAAAGGTTTTTCTGTGAATTGAGCAATAGCCAAAAGCCTTAATACTCTCTAAGTGCACTTTAGTGCCATACCCTTTGTGCTGTGCAAAGCCATAATTTGGATATTTATTATTAAATTCTATCATTAGATTATCTCTATAAACTTTAGCAATTATTGATGCCGCACTTATTTCTGCAATTAAAGAGTCGCCTCCTATTATTGTCTGAGTTGGTAGGTCAATATCTGGTTTTTGATTTCCATCAACCATCACTTCATCAGGAGTAATTGGAAGATTTAGTATAGCTCGTTTCATTGCTAATAAAGAAGCCTGAAGAATATTTACAGTATCTATTTCCTCGGGAGATGCAGATCCAAAAGCATAATAAGAATTCTCAATTATAATAGTTGATAATTCTACACGTTTATTAGGGCTTAATTTCTTTGAATCATCTAAGTCAGATATTTTTTTTTTGAGGATAACTGCAGCCGCAATAACCGGGCCTGCTAAACAACCACGTCCAACTTCATCAACCCCTGCTATTAGACTTTTCAAAGTAGAGAAATTCTATGAGCAGTTTCTAGATAGCCCTCGCCCATTAGAAGTTTCTTAATGTAATTCTTATCATTATTTTTTAATGGATCATTTTCAAGTAACTTAGCTTCGAGAAATATTCTATCTGCAGTGCATTCATTTTGCAGAAGTTCTGGATATCTTCTGTTATTAAGAAGTAGGTTTGGAAGGCCGATATGCCTCACTTTTAACATTCGTGAGATTATAGAAAAATTTAAAGCACTTGTTTTATAGCAAATAATTGGATCAGCACCCAAGACAGCTGCTTCAAGAGAAGCCGTCCCAGATGTTACTACTGAATATTCTGAAATTGATAGGAATTCCTTAGAGCAATTCGATTCAACAACTATAGGGAGATTACTTTCTTGAAGATATGAATCTATTAAATTTTTTAAATCCCTATCCGCAGCAGGAATAAGATAATTAAAATTATTAGATTCTTTATTATGTTTTTTAATAAATTCTATATAGGTAGGTAACATTTTTTTAATTTCGGATACTCTACTCCCGGGGAGGATAGATATAAATCTCACATCATTTTTTAAATTAAATTTTGATTTAACATCTGACATATCTGCATTCATAATTTCAGAAAAAGGATGGCCTAAATGGATGCTCTGTAAACCCCTCTCTTTATAAAACTTATCTTCAAAATTAAATAAACAGGCAGTAAAGTCTATATATTTTTCAATTGATTTAATCCTGCCCTGCCTCCAACCCCAAACAGAAGGGCTAACAATTTGTATATTTTTACCTATTTTTTTATTCTTAAGGGCCTTATGAATTCCCATATTAAAATCAGGTGAATCAACCCCTATGAAGTAATCTATGTCTTCATATGCAAACTTTTGAATTAAGTTTTTTCTTAGCTTTGTTAGCTCTCGTAGATTTAATAACGGTTCAATGAGGCCCATTATGTGAAGTTTTTTAAAATCAAATTCTGAATTGAGACCTTGATTTATCATCTCTGGACCACCAACTCCAAAGAGCTGAACATTATAATTTATCTTTAGAGCTTCAATGATACCTGAACCAAGGCTATCTCCAGAGTATTCTCCTGCAACTACCCCTACTCTAAGAGTTGGTTTAATATGCACTTATCTTAAAATTCCTCTTTCAGAGGTTTTTATAGATTCAATAAAGACATTAAGACAGGGATCGTCTGTCTCATCCAACATAATATTAAGCTTTATTAGGGCATCATCTAATTTTAGGTCTCGCCTATAAACAACTTTATAAGCTTTTTTTATTAACGCTATTGATTCATCTGATATATTATTTCTAGACATTCCAATAGAATTTAAACCAACAACCCTTGCCGGATTAGAGGCAACTTTGATGTAGGCTGGTATATCCATTGTTATAGAAGCATTCATTCCGGCAAAAGAATGATCGCCCAACTTACAGAATTGATGAACTGTTGAAAGGGCTCCTATTACTACAGAGCTACCTACCTCTACATGACCTGCTAACCCTGCATTATTTGCAAAGACATTATTACTTCCAACAATGCAATCATGCGCAATATGAACATAAGCCATGAAAAGATTATTATGTCCTATTTCAGTAACTCCTTTATCCTGAATAGTTCCTCTGTGGATGGTCACCCCTTCTCTAAAAATATTATTGTCCCCAATAATTAGCTTAGTATCCTCTCCATTAAATTTCTTATCAGGGGTGTCTTCACCAATAGTTGAAAATTGATAGATGGTATTATTTTCTCCTATTACCGATGGTCCTTTTAGAACAACGTGGCTCAATAGAGATGTACCCTTTTGTATTTCAACATCTCTACCAATAATACAAAAAGGTCCGATATTTACGGACGGATCAATTTTTGCAGATTCATGGATAATAGAGGATGGATGGATATTCACTATACCTTCCTATCAGCACATAAAATAGTCGCAGAACAGGCTAGCTCTCCATCAACCTCAGCTCTACAAGAAAATTTCCAGATACCTCTTTTTTCATTGAGAACCTCACTATAAAGATGTATTACGTCTTCTGGGCCAACTCGCTTTTTAAACCTTGCCTTATCAATACCAGCAAAAACATAAATAGAGCCCTCTTCTGGTGTCTTATCCATACTTTTAAAACCCAAAATACCTGAAGCTTGAGCCATGGTTTCTAATAAAATAACTCCCGGCATAATCGGATTTCCAGGAAAGTGCCCTCTAAAATAATCCTCATCTGGAGTATTATTTTTTATACAGTGAATTTTTTTACCCAGATCAATACTCACTACTTCATCTATGAATAGAAAAGGTTCTCTGTGCGGAAGAAGATTTGAAATTACATCTACAGTTTGTGTATCTAGCATTACTAAATCCTTTTTTTAATGAAGATTGACGACTTTGCCCAATCTTGCTGTTTTTGGGCTGGCATTATACCAATATAATTGCCTGGGTCTTTGATGGTTTTAGTGATAAGTGTATGGGCGCCTATTATTACGTCATCACAAATAGAAAGGTGCCCCAAGACACCTGAAAGCCCTCCCATTTGAAAGTTTTTACCAATAACTGCAGAGCCAGCAATAGCACAACAAGCTGCAATTGCAGAATTCTTTCCAAGTATTACGTTATGGGCAATATGGACTTGGTTATCTAACTTAACTCCGTCATGTATTTCAGTATTACCTAATGCCCCTCTATCAATAGTGCAGCCTGCTCCAATTTCAACATTTGATCCAATGATCAACTTTCCTATTTGTTCAATCTTTATATATCCGTCCTCTGACGGTGCATAACCAAAGCCATCAGATCCAAGGACTGAGCCGTGTTGTATTATTGAATTTTTACCAATATATACATCTCTGACAAGAGAACAGTTTGCTCTTATAACTACATTTTCTTCAATATTGCATCCAGGACCAATGTAAACATTTGCACCGATGGAAACATTAATTCCAATAACAGCTTCATTTGAAATCACAGCTGTTGGATGAGTGCTATGGATATCTAACTCAAAGGAAGGCTCTTTAAAAAGACTGCTTAGTTTTGCGTAAACTAGATATGGGTCTTTGGATTTAAGGTAATTTAATTTATTATCCGTTTCAAAGTCACTATGAACTACTAAAGCTTTTGCTCTGGTAGTGTTTAAAAACTTTTTATACTTGCTATTAGCAAGAAATGTAATAGAGGTGTTTGAGGAATTTTCTAGTGTGGATAAATTATTGACGACAGCTGAGCTGTCGCCGATAACTATAGAGTCAGTAAGGTTTGCTAGCTCAGCTAGTGTAAAGCTTTTCTTTTCAGTCACTACTCAGACTGAGTATTAGCCTCTGAAGCTGCAACATCTAACATTGAAGTAACATCATCAGTTAGATCAAGAGCAGGATCGCTGAATAAAATAGATTCATTTTTTTGAAGCAGAACTTTTATTTGTTTTGCTTGAATCAACTCGCCTATAATTTTCTGCATCGAAGCGCCGCTTGCAGCAAAAACTTGCTGAGCTCTATCTTCTTGAGCTTGCTGTATTTTTCCAGCTAGGAATTCTAAGTCTTTACCTTTATCTTGAATATCTTTTTGCATCTGATTGATCTCTTGTTGAGATAAAGTCTCGAGATCTTTCTGAAGCTTTTCAGCAATAGCTTGTCTTTCGGCCTGGATAGCTTGAGCTTCTTCTAAGTTTGATGAGTAATCAGCCTCTTCTTCTAGAGCCTTAAAAGCATCTACGGCAGCTTGAGTCGTTAAAACAGCAGTTCTCATGTCAATGACGGCTACGCCTTCTATTGCAAAAACTGGTCCTGATGTAAACAAGAATGCTAACAAGTAAAATTTAAATACGTTTTTCATAATTTCCCCTTAAATGGTGATGTTTATTTTATATTAATTAAAATACATTTCCTACAGTGAATTGGAATTCTTCTGTCTCTTCAAATGGCCCGGCATTTGTTGGTTTTGTAATTGCAAAGCTCATAGGACCAAATCCAGTAATCCAGGTTACACCAACACCATAAGAATATCTTAAATCATCTATTGATGGTTTATAGCAATTAATTTGGTAATCTTTACAGTTATCAGAGAAGACGTTACCAAAATCAAAAAAGAAGGCAGATCTCATAGACCTTTGATCTTCAATGAACGGAAGTCTAAATATTAATTGCAAGCTACCTTCAACTTTAATACTTCCACCAATAGGGTTTCTTCTTGTTTGGGAGTTAGCATATGGATTGTAATAAGGGGTGTCTAACTCTCCATCACCAGTTGTATCTATTAAGTTTGGGCATATCCCTTCAGAGTAATTAAATTGATAACAAGGAGCTTCTGTACTTCTAGGTCCTAAAGTATTCGACTCAAAACCTCTTAAAGACCTTGGGCCACCTGCATAGAAATTTTGAAAGAATGGAGTTTCTTCTGTATCACCAAATGCAGATAAATAACCAATCTCACCGGAGAAACCAAATACAAAGTTTTCACTTAAGGGTTGATAATATTTCTGTCTAACGCTTAACTTGAAAAAGTTTATATCGCTACCAGGCAATGTTGACGAAAGACTTAGTGCTGTTGACGCGCCATCCGTTGGGAACGTACCTCTATTAAGGGTGATTCTTTGCCATGAAGCTTGTGCAGTTAGCGTTTCAAAAATTTCACCTTCTGCATTTACAAAATCCCATATCTCTCTTGCAGGACTAGTTCCTATGTCTATATCTGTTTTATCGTAAGTAAAGCTTAGGCCAAGTCTTTGGGTGTCTGAAATAGGATAGCCAAATTGAGCACCAATACCATGAGAGTTTGTTAGATAGTTAGCGACATTATATTCACCGTAATCTGTTTCTCTAAAATAAAGATTATAGCCAAGACTAACTCCATCTTTTGTCGCAAAAGGATCTTGAAATGAAAGATTATAGCTTTTGGTATAAACGTTTTGATTAATTCCTATTCCAACAGTATTGCCCGTACCAAGAAAGTTTTGCTCTTGCAGATTAAATCCAAGCATAAGTCCAAAATCGCTATAGCCAACGTTTCCACCGATAGACCCAGTTGTTTCCTCTTCCACATCAAAAGTAATATCTACTTGATCGTTAGTGCCAGGAACCGGAGTAGTTTCAACGCTTACTTCCTTGAAATAGCCAAGCCTCTGTAGCCTAACTTTTGAATTCTCAATGCTATTATCATTTGTCCAGGCTCCTTCATACTGACGCATTTCTCTTCTTAAAACATAGTCTTGTGTAATTTCATTACCTGTAAATAGTATTTTTCTTGTGTATGTTCTATTACCAGGTGTAATTGAAAAAATTAATTTAACATCCTCTGAATCATCATTAATTTCTGGCTCCCCGCTAACCTCTGCAAATGCATAACCTTGATTACCCATTATGCTTATAAAGTATTCTTCTATTGCAGTAATCTGAGCTTGTGAATAAGTTTGTCCTTTTAATGAGTTAGTTATATCTTCATAAGCTATCTTTTCAAAAGGAATATCTCCAATTACTTCAACATCTTTTATGTTGTATTTTTTACCCTCTGAAATATTAAAAGTTATAAAAATTGATTTTTTGTTTCTGGAAAGACTTACTTGAGATGATTCTAATGAGAATTTGATATATCCCCTATCTCGATAAAATGACTCCAGAGACTCTATATCGCCTGTAAGCTTTTCTCTTGAGTAGGCATTGTTGCTAGAGAGAAAAGAAAAGAAAGAGCCCTCTGCTAATTCAAAGCCTTTGAAAAGCTCCTCATTAGAAAATACTTCATTTCCAATAATATTCATTTTTTCTATTTTCGCACTCTGACCTTCATCAACTTCAATATTTATCTCGATTCTATTTCTTGGAAGCTTTACCTCTTCTATCTCTACTCCGGCACCATATCTACCATTTGATGCATAGGATCTCACCAGCTCTGATTTAACTTTTTCTAAAGTGGATCTCTTATAAACTTCGCCCTCTTTAACACCAACTCCATTAAGACTTTCTATGAGCTGTTCAGTTTTTAGAGCTTTATTTCCGGATATATCAATAGCTGATATTGAAGGCCTTTCTGTAACTGTAATGATTAAAGTGCTGCCATCTTTACCAATTTGAACATCATTAAACTGTTCAGTTGCAAAAAGAGATCTTGTAATATCTGAGGATTTTCTAGTATTAATTTTATCTCCAACACTTATCGGAATAACATTAAAAATGCTACCAGTAGAAACTCTTTGCAATCCTATTATTCTAATATCTCCAACTAAAAACTCTTCAAATGCGAATAGTTGTGATGTTAATAAAAAGCCTAGTAGATATAATTTAAATGTTTTCAATTAAGTTCCTAAAAAAACCTTGATACGTCATTAAAAATGGCAAATATCATTAACGCTCCAACTAAAACTGCGCCACTGGTATAAATAAAATTTTCTGATTTTTCTGATAACGGCTTTCCTCTCAATGCCTCTATGCCGAGAAGCGTTAGCTGACCTCCGTCAAGAACAGGAATTGGTAATAGGTTAAGAACGCCTAAGCTTATACTAAGAAGAGCCATTAGATACATAAATGGAAGGAGGCCTGCCTGTGCTGTATTTCCAGCCATCTGAGCAATTCCTATGGGTCCACTAAGATTCTCAGCTCCCATATTTCCAGTCAGCATTTTACCAATAAACTGAAGTGTCTTAATGCTTAAGTTATATGTTTCATAAACGCCTTTTGAAACAGCCTGTATAAATGATCTTTTTGTACCAAATGAAACCCCTAATACTCCAATTTCATCTCCAGTATCATTAATGAGTGATCCAATACTTACAGGTAAATCAATTACATTATTATCTCTTAAGACTTTTATAGAGATATCTTTATTTGGCATAGATGATATAGATTCTCTTATATCACTTGCATAATCTACTCTTGAATTACCAATACTCAAAACAACATCATTTGCTTCAATCCTTGCAATATTAGCAGGACCACCTGATATCGTTTGACCAATTATGGGCTTCATTTTATATTCAACTGCCAAGCCTAAGTAAGTCAATGGCTTCGTTTGTGACTCTGATGTAGGCAAAAAATCTTCAACATAAATATTAACATCTACGATTTCATTAATATCTAGTCTTTTTATACCTAAATCTATAAAGCCAGTAAATCCAGCGAGTGATAGTAATTCTAAATTTAAATCCTTTGATTCATTTACATTTACAGAATTTATAGAGGATATTCTGTCTCCTGGAAGAATAAATTGATCAGAAGATTTAAGTACAATTGAGCTATCAACTTCTTTAATTACTGGGACTGTTTGAGGATCAGGAGTATTTAAGAAAATTATAGAAAAAATAAAAATTGATAGAAGAAAGTTTGCCAATGGTCCGGCAACCATAATAGATGCCCTTTGCCATTTTGGTCTAGAGTCAAAGGTATTTTTTATCTGATCATCTGTTAATTGCTCTCTAACCTCTGGCTCTAACTCAATAAGCCTATCAGTAATCATAGAAACATAGCCACCTAAAGGTAAAAGTGATAAGGCAATTTCAGTACCGTGTTTATCTAATCTTTTGTAAATAACTGGCCCCATACCTAAAGAAAACCTCTGAACATGCACTTTGCACATTCTTGCAACTATGAAATGACCATACTCATGAATAGTAACTAGAACGCCTAAGAGAACTAGGAAGGATGCTATGTATATTAATGCTGTCATAATTATTTTAAGTGAGGGATTTTACCACCTTCTCCGCCTCCCTGCGTGATTGATTATCTATTTCGTAAATTGCCTCTATGCTTAAATTATTAGACAAAGGCATCAGGTCAAAAGTTCTATAGATAACATCGTAAATTTGACTAAACTTTATCTTATCTTTTAGAAAGCTCGAAACTGCTATTTCATTTGCAGCATTGAAAACAGTTCCAGAAGAACCTCCAGAATTACATATCTCTCTAGCTATATTAACTATATAGGCTCTATCTTCAGGGAAATCTTGGAATGAAAGATTTAACGAAGAAAAATCTATTTCTAAGAAGTTAATAGGCAATCTATTTACTCCGGAAAGTGCGTGAGATATTGGAACTCTCATATCAGGGTTACTCATCTGACATATGCTAGATCCATCAACGTAAGTGACAATTGAATGAACTATACTCTGAGGATGAACAACTAGCTTAAAGAGCTTTTCATTCAAACCAAAAAGGTATTTTGCTTCAATAAGTTCAAGACATTTATTAACAAGTGTTGCTGAGTCTATTGAGATCTTAGATCCCATTTCCCAATTAGGATGCTTCAGTGCCTGCTCCTTAGTTACCATCCCAAGCTGATCTAGAGATTTATTAACAAAAGGTCCCCCAGATGCAGTAATGATAATTTTGGAAACATCTTCCTTGGCCTTTTCTCCAACTAAACATTGAAAAATTGCATTATGTTCGCTGTCTATAGGTATTACCTTGGTATTAAATTCTTTAGCTAATGGTAAAATTATATCTCCAGCAACAACTATGCTTTCTTTGTTCGCTAGAAGTATGGTTTTTCCTGTTTTAGCTGCCATTAGAGTTGTCTCAAGGCCAGAAAATCCTGATATAGCTGAGATTATTACATCTATATTAGGGTCATTTAGTAAATTATGCAGTTCATCTTTTCCAGATAAAATTTCTGTCTTAGCATTAACTTTTTCAATTAGCGTTTTTTTATGATTGATATTTTCTAGATAAATAAAAGCAGGAAAGTGTGTATTAGCGATCTCTGAGGCTTTACCGATATTTGAGTGAAATGCCATACCGTAAAGATTTAAACTATCTGGATTTTGTGCAATAACATCGAGTGCACTATCACCGATACTTCCAGTTGCTCCAAGTAAAAGTATATTTTTCATTAGGCAAGGTAGGTAATTAAAACAACAAGGATAGGCATAGAAGGAAGATGTGAATCTATTCTGTCCAAAATACCACCATGACCTGGAAGGATTGACCCTGTATCTTTAACTCCGCTTTGTCTTTTAAGAAAACTAAAAAAGTAATCTCCAGCAAAAGAAAAAAAAGAACCAATAATCAATAAAGGAATAATAAGCAAATTTAGATTTAGGATAAAAGATAGAAAAACTCCAAATAATACTGCTCCAATAACTCCTCCGATAAAACCTTCAACCGTTTTATTTGGGCTGATATTTTTTAACAAAGGTGTTTTACCTAATGCCGATCCAATCAAGTAGGCAGAGCTATCAGAGATGGCTGAATTAAAAACAATGATTAAAAAAAGATAGAAATTGGACACTGCTAAAAAACTATCATGATTAACCAGGAAAATAGAGCTAGCCAAAAAACCTAAAGGCAGTGAAGATCTGAGAAATGTATTATTAAATGAAATATTTTTAAATTTATCTAACTTATTCAAAATCAAGCAGAAACTAAAAAAGACCCATAGTGTAGAAATACCTAGGGTATAAAAAAATAAAAATTTAGATGAAAATGCTACAAAAAGAGCTAAAAATATAACAATTGAAATAACATCCAAGGCAAAACTCTTGTCTTGAGAGTTTGCCCTCCATTCAGAGATTGCGAGAAAAGTTATAGCAATAGTAGCAGCATAAAAAAAATATAAATTTTCTAAATAAATCAAGATAACTAGCGGCAGGACTATCCCTAGTCCAGTTAATGACCTAGTTATAAACTTTGATTTAAACTCTTTTTCCAAACCTTCTACTCACTTTTTTAAAACTTTCTATACATTTAATAAAATCTTCTTTTGAAAAATCTGGCCAATATTTATCAACAAATAATATTTCTGAATAAGCAACTTGATATAAAAGGAAATTACTTATTCTTCTATCACCGCCTGTTCTAATTAATAAATCAATGTCGCTAACAGGTGAACAAGAGTATTCATTTATAAGATCTTCATTTATATCTGATAACTGAATTTTCCCTTGCTGTAGCCTGGAGGCGATTTCTTTAGTTAAGTCTACAATATCCTGTCTGCCTCCATAACCAAGAGCAACATTTAATTGTAGTGAGGGTTTTTCAGAAAATGTAGTATTTTCTGCTTCTTCAATTTTTTGTATTATCTTTTCTCCGAACTTATCTGTATGACCAAAGAACTTTAGCTTAACTTTTTGCTCTGTAAGTTCAGGTACTTGGTCTTCAATGGCCTTGAGTACTAATTTTTTTATTGCCTCTATCT
>OJHD01000082.1_pt1 | contig 20795 bp, 22 predicted proteins | sample 1594981 | NCBI WGS metagenome assembly OJHD01 (sample SAMN05416720, study PRJEB24817) | seawater metagenome | isolation source: Sea water | place: Canada:Atlantic | collected 2013-07 | reverse complement strand
GAGATTCGCCTTAGTCTCGTGGGCTCGGAGATGTGTATAAGAGACAGCCATTAATCAATTTATGTCCAATGATAAATTCTATTCCAAATGAAAAAGCAAAAAAAAGTTTAATTTCATCTTTAGATTTATCTTTATCAGAAACAGATAAGTTATTAGCTTATAAGTTTAATATAATTCTTAGAGGTTATAACCAAACTTTTTTTGAGAATAGAAAAGAAGGATTGTAACATGAAAAATTCTGACAATTTTTTTGACGAAACGCCATTTCAGACAGCAGGTCCTTTTCTACATATTGGCTGTAGTCCAAATTCAATAGGAATTAATAATATTTTTAAAAACGACCTTGGAGTTCTCCCTTTTGAAAAAGAAAGCCATTCTAATTTTATATCAATATCAGGATCAGTTTTTGATGGTAATAGTGAAGCATTAAATGATGTGATGATAGAAACTTGGCAATGTAACGAAAAAGGTGAATATATAGACGGTCAGGGTTTTGCTAGATTTTTACCTAATGCGGAAACTAAAAAATTTACATTAAGAACTATTAAACCTGGAATAGTCAAAGAGTTAGATGGAAAATTTCAAAGCCCTCATATATTAATGTCCATATCTTCTCGTGGAATTAACATGAATTTAAATACAAGAATTTACTTTGAAGATGATGATTTAAGTAATGACACTACTTTATCAATCATTAATCAAAAAGATAAAATTAATACTCTAATTGCAAAAAAAATAGATAAATTTAATTATATTTTTGATGTTTATCTTCAGGGAAATAAAGAGACCGTTTTTTTAGATATATAATTTTTAATATTAAAAAGAGGAAAAAAAGATGGGCAGATCTAATTTTATGATACGTCATTATAAAAATTATAAAGAACAATTAGAAACTGATAATAAAGATAATCAGTTGTTAAAGCCAACAAAATTATGGGCTTATTGTTTGTTCTATGGCTATTTATTATTTTGGGGATATATCTTTTGGATGGAACCTTTGACAGCTTCTTAATAAAGTTTTAATCTTTTTTGATGGATAATATTAAATATGTTAGATAATAAAAATTCAGTTATATGGGAGCCTAGCGAGCTTATTTACGAAGCTGGAAGTTTGCCTAAAGAAGCTTATTTAATTTTAGAGGGATATGTTAATATTGAAACTAAAGATGGTTTAAAGCTAAACAGGTTAGGTATGGGAGAGATATTTGGAGAAACATCAATATTACTTGATGTGCCTAGAACGGTTACCGCTAAAGCCTGTTCTCAAAAAGTAGTAGCAAAGAAAATACCTAAATCATATTTTACACAAATAAAAACTTCAGATTTAATTTTGAATGCTATTATTAGAAAAACACAAATACGGCTAATGGACTCAAATAAACAAAGTAATAATTTAGCTAATCAGATGTCTCAATTATTAGATGAAATTAATTCTAAAACACCGCCTAAGACAAATGAATTAGCAAAAAGAATTAAAAAAATTAAAGATAATATTAATGAAATTCAATTGTCCTCACAAAGTTAATATCTTAACTTAAATTAAATCCTAAATAATCATTGTTTTTTACATCATTGCAAATGTCATTATATTTAGGCAGTCCTCCTGCATAAGGCATAAAAACTTGAGGTTTGCCGGGTATATTAGCGCCTAAATACCATGAGTGTTTAACCTTAGGTAACAAAGTTTTATTTGCAACTTTATTAACTTCCTGTCCCCATTCTTCAGATACTTTATTATTTGTTTCTATTAAAGAATAGCCTTTCTGATTCATATGAGAAATGCAATCTCTAATCCATTCTACGTGTTGTTCTATTGCCATAGGCATATTTGTAAGAACAGAGGGGCTTCCAGGTCCTGTTATAGTAAATAAATTTGGAAATCCTGCAATTTGAAGACCAAGATATGTCTTGGGACCTTCTTTCCAATAATCACTTAGTTTTAGATTATCTTTTCCAGTAATATTCAAATTTAACAACGGCCCTGTCATTGCATCATAACCTGTTGCAAAAACTATTATATCTAAATCAAAATGATCTTGTTTAGTTTGAATACCTTTTTCATCTATATGTTTTATAGGGTCAGCACGTAAATCAACTAGATTGATATTATCTCTATTAAAGGCTTCAAAATAATGACTATCAATTGGTGGTCGTTTGCCAGCATATGGATGATCAATATCTGACAAAATATCTGCAAATTTTTTATTCAAAACAGTTTTGCGAATTTTTTGTTTTATAAATTCTGCAGCGGTGTTATTTGCATCTAAATTTGTTACAAGATCTTGAAATGTAGCACGAAACTGTAATCCACCTTTTTCCCAAGCCTTTTCATAAATCTCATTTCTCTCATCTTCATTAACATCAGATACTAATCTTTCTGATATATCAAAAGGATGTCCATTAGGTGTTCTTTTCAAAAATTCTCTATAATTTTTATAATCAGCTTTTACATGTTCTTTAAAATCATCGTTTAATGGTTGATTTCTTGCTGGGACACTGTAATTTGCAGTTCTTTGAAATACAGTTAAATGTTTTGCATTAGCGGCAATTACTGGAACAGCTTGTATTCCTGTAGACCCAGTTCCAATTTGCCCAACTTTTTTATTAGTGAAAGAAACATCATTTTTAGGCCAATTTCCTGTATGATAATATTTACCTTCAAAGGTATTTAATCCTTTGATGTTAGGAATATTAGCGTTTGACAAACATCCGACTGCTGAAATTAAGTATTTAGCTTTAAACTGATTTCCATTTTCAGTTATTAGACTCCAATTATTTTCACTTTCATTAAAAGTAGAGCTAGTAACTTTATTGTTAAACAAAATATCCTTTTTAAGATCAAATTTTTTGGCTACAAAATTAATATATTCTCTAATTTCAGCATGACCAGGGTATCGTTCTGTCCATGACCATTCTTTTAATAACTCATCAGAAAAATAATATGAGTAAGCATGGCTCTCTGTATCACATCTTGCTCCCGGATACCTGTTCCAATACCAAGTGCCACCAACATCATCACCAGTTTCAAGTATTAAACATTTAAGACCAAGTTGATCTCTGAGGCATATTAATTGATATAACCCAGCGAACCCAGCTCCTACTATAATAGCGTCATAAGTATTATTATTTGAAATATCATTAATCATGTTATTTACCTCAATTAATTATTTAATAAGTTAAATGAAAATAATACAAACGGTCAAGATACTTATAAAAAAATATATATATTTTTTTACATCTATATTAATAATATTTGTAATTTTAGTTTAAAAGGATTTTAAAATGGACCCAGTTACTCAAGGAGCATTTGGAGCAATTTTTGCTCAAACTGTTTCTAAAAGAAAAAAGTATCTAGCTGGTGCTTTATTGGGTTGTTTAGCTGGAATGTCAGCTGATTTAGATATTCTAATAAGATCTAGTTCTGATCCTTTGCTACGCCTTGAGTTTCATAGACAATTTACTCACTCTTTAATATTTATTCCATTTGGTGCATTAATAGTGGCTATTTGTACACGATTTATGTTTAAAAAATATTTAGATTGGAAAGACACTTTAATCATGTGTTTTTTTGGTTATGCAACTCACGGGCTATTGGATACATGCACTAGTTATGGAACACAGTTATTTTGGCCTTTTTCAGATCAAAGAGTTGCCTGGAATAATATTTCTATTATTGATCCATTATTAACTATTCCAATTATTGTTTTTATTATTTTAACAATCTTGAAAAGAAAAAAATGGATTGCTCTTATTGGTGTAAGTTATATTTTTTTATACTTAGGTTTCGGTTTATTTCAATCTTATAGAGCTGAAGAAGCTGGCAGGCTTATAGCTAAAGAACGAGGGCACGAAATTAATACTATAACGGTTAAACCAAGTTTTGGAAATTTAATTTTATGGAAAGTTATATACGAAAATAATAATTTTTATTATGTAGATGCAGTTAGATTATTAGCTGACAAAGAATACTGTATCGGTACAAAAATTAAAAAACTTAATGTTTTATCTGACTTTCCTAAACTTAATAAAAACAGTCAACAATATACGGATATAAATAGATTTAATTGGTTTTCTCAGGGTTATCTTGGAATAGGGAGAAATAAAAATATTATTACTGATGTTAGATATTCTGCAGTACCAAATGAAGTTAATGGATTATGGGGAATAGAAATAGATTTATTAAAAAATAATAATGAACATGTTGATTGGGTTGTTAATAGAAGAAATTTTGGTGCACAATGGGATAAGTTTACAGGCTTACTTTTAGGAGAAAATTGTAGAAAAACTGTTAATTAAATTTAATTTTATCTATCAATTTCAAGCTATCAAAATCAAAGATATTATTAATAAAGTGCTTTAGATTATTTATTTCATTTAACTGAATATTTCCAAACTTTAGGTTATCTTCAAATTTACGTTCAACTTCATCTTTAAATAAAGGTGCTTTTCTTCCACCTCGTAAACAATTTTGAGACGCTGAATATTGTCTTCCATCTTTAGTAAAAATTTTAATATCGCCTGTATAGTTTTTTGGGTATTCATCATTAGGATTTATTTCATATGATATTTTTGATGATAAGTGCTTCACTTTTTGATCACTTAGGCGTTCGTTTGTAAATTGTTTAAGTCCAGCTTGACCATCAATTAAACCTACAGCTATACAATATGGAACAGAAAACTTTGCCCCATAAGGAGAAGAAGGACTTTGTTTTTCTGAAAGTGGTTCCCATAATCTATGGACTGTTCCTTCTCCAACTTGAGCTACTATTCTATCTATTTGATCAATGTCACTAATTTCTTTTTTAAGTTTTATTGCGCAATCAATGAAGGGTTGTGCCATAGTTCCACATGCATAAGGCTTAATTGCTAGATTTTCACACTCCCATCTATTGCCTAGTTCATTTATAACGAATGAAAAATCAGGTTTTATATTAGTTTTAGCAAAAGTATTAAAAACGCCATGAGTTCCTTCGAAAACAGTTCTTGGTCCAATAAAGCCCGACTTTCCAATATTTGCAGATTGCCAGCCGCAACCAGCAGCCCACCCTGGATGAAGGCGCTTTGTAGAAGTCCCTTCAGCTAAATATTCTATAATACCAGAAGCCATACTTCCAACAATTCCAAGAGCAGAAGTTATTTGTTCTTTCTTGCATCCTAGACTAGTTGAAATACCTATAGATGCTCCAAATGCTCCAAATATTGCAGTTGGATGAAAGCCTTGTCTATGAACTGCCGTTGGAGCAACAAGAGCAAGTCTACAAATAAGTTCAGAGCCTATTGCCAAGCCTTTAAGAAATTCTTTTCCAGATAGATTTTTTGCTTCAGCAACGGCAAGCATTGCTGGAACCATTACTGCCCCTACATGAACAGGAGTGCCTTCAAATGTATCATCAAAATCTTCTCCATGAACGGCTGTTCCATTTATAATTGCGGCGTTAAATGCATTAACTTTTCGATTATGACCAATTAAGTTACAATTTCCATTTTCATTTAATGCATCTAATAAGCTTTTTATATAATCTTCATTTTTAGCAGAGATCATTAAGCCAATAGAATCCATAACAATAATATTTAACTTTTCTATTACTGTCTTGGGAATGTCTTCTATTTTTAAATCATAAGCCCATGAAGAGTAGGCTTCAGCTATAGTATAGTTTTTGTTTTTGTTATGCATATTGTTATCTTATAACAAATTATTTTTTAAGAAAAAGTTTTACCCAAAATGGAGAAGACAAGCTTAGAAAAGTTAAAGTAAAAAATAATAATACTACAGGACTTTCAAGAAGAGCAAAAAAGTTATTGTCATGTATTATCATAGATTGTGAAAAACTTTCTTCTACTAATTTTCCTAAAATTAAACCCATAACTAATGGAGCTGCAGAAAACCCATTTCTATCCATAAAGTAGCCTAGTAAACCAGCTATAAGCATAACCCAAACATCAAACATTGAAGATGCAAATGAATATGATCCAATCATTGAAAAAATGAATACAGCAGGCCATAATAATTTTTTTGGAATAAAAGAGACTAAAGAAAAAAACTTAGCTCCAACAAGCCCTATAAATAGAAATCCAATATTAGCTATTAACATTGCCCCAAAAATAGCATAAACAAATTCAGGTGTTTCACTAATAAGATAAGGTCCTGGCCTAAAGCCATGCATAATTAATGCTGCTAATATTAGTGCAGTTGATCCACTACCAGGAATTCCTAGTGCTAGAGTAGGAACCATAGCTCCACCTGCAGCCGCATTATTAGCTGCTTCTGGTCCCACAATTCCTTCTGGAGCACCTTTGCCAAATTGTTCTTTATTATTAGACCATCTTCTTGCTTCGTTATATCCAATAATTGCAGCTACTGTTGACCCTTCAGCAGGAAGAATGCCAATAAAAGTTCCAATTCCAGATGATCTTAATATTGTGTATTTAAGTTTCTTTAATTCTGCCCAAGTAGGTAATTTAAGTGCTTTAGCGTGTATTCTGTCTACAACATTATTTAGCTTCTCAGATTGCTTAAATAACTCACTAACTGCAAATAGTCCTATTAAAACTGGAACAAAATGAATGCCTTCTTCAAATTCAGGGACGTTGAAAGTAAAACGTTCTACACCTGTTGTTAAGTGTATTCCAATTGTTCCTATCAATACTCCCACAAGTCCGGAAATAAGATTTCTAATAGATGATTTCCCACTCATAGATGCAAGCATTGAAAGGGCGAATACGGCAAGCGCAAAATATTCAGCGGGACCAAACTCTAGTGCAAGAGATGCTAACAAAGGTGCAGCAAATATGAATATAATTAAACTAAATACCCCTCCTATTACACTTGATACTGTTGCTAAGCCTAAGGCTCTTCCAGGCTCACCATTCTTGGCCATTGGGTATCCATCAAGAGCAGTTGCAACTGATGGAGGGGCTCCAGGCGCATTAATTAAAATTGCAGTTATAGAGCCTCCAAAGGTTCCAGCACAATATAAAGCCGCCATCATTGAAATAGCTGCTACTGGATCTAAGGAAATAGTAAATGGAATTAATAAAGCAATCGCCATTGGAGAACTTAGTCCAGGTAAGGCTCCAACTAATACTCCAATTAATACACCAGCTAGTATTAAAATAATATTTTCAAATTCTAATAGTAATCCTAATCCTTTGACGACATCTTCCACGTTTATATCCTATCAATTTAAAATAAATTTAAGAAGCCCAGGTTCAAAATGAACACCTAGGACAATATTAAATAAAAGAACAACAAATAAAGGGAACCCAATGATATAAGGTATTAATACTTTTAATCTTCTTTCACCCCAATATAATGGAAGAGAAATGCTAATAGCTATAATTGCTAAGGTAGCTCCTAAAAGCTGGGAAGAAGCGACTATTATTGATAATATTATCATTGTTCCTATTGTAGTTTTTTGAACAGGTTTTTCTCTTCCAGAATCAATGCTTTCAGAATCTTTTTTTAGAAATAAATGTTCAAATGGTATAATTAATATCATACCTAATATAATTAAAAGTAATATTTGAGGAAACATTTCTGGAGGAATATTATTAGAAAAAAGAGCAGGAACTTTTTCAAATTTAGTAGTCTCAAACCATAAGTAAGCAATGGCAGCTATTACAATGGCAGCTATTATAGTATCTTTTTTATTAAATAATGCACCCAGATTACTGGATGCATTTTTATTATTTTTTATCATTATTAAAGCCTATGGAACAATTAAAATATATTACTTAACTAAACCAAGTTCTTTAAGTGCAGAAGCAGCAATTTTATACTCTGCTTTAAGATGTTTATCCCATATTTTAGTTCCAGCAACGCTGCTTTCAACAGTTAAACCTGCTCCTGAAAGGTAGCTTGAAAAAACATCATGCTTCATTGCCTTAACCATGGCTTTTGAAATTTGATCTATAATAGGTTGTGGAGTAGAAGCTAAAACAGCATATCCTCTAGTTGTAGAACATTTAGCTTTAATTCCTTTTTCATATGTAGATGGAACGTTAGGATAATCCTTAAGTCTGTTTTCTGCCATTACTGCAAGAGCTCTAAAACTTCCATCGGCAACTTGGTTTGCAGCTTCACTAACGTTAGGTAAAGTTGCGTCAATTTTGCCCGCCATTAAAGCTTGAACCATTTGTGCACCAGATCCAAAAGGTACTACCTTAAATTTAATACCAGCTTCTTTAGCAAATTGAGCTAACCCAATATGTTCGGTTCCACCAATTTGAGCTACACCCCAATTTAAAGCGCCTTTTTTAGATGCTGATACTAAATCTTCAAGAGTTTTATAATTACTTTTTCCTGAAACCGCTATAAATGTTGGATCATCCATGGCTCTTGCTACACCAACAATATCATCTATTTTCATTTTAGACTTACCTCTAGCCATCGTGTATAGATGAGATTGAGTAAGAGCCATAATAGTATACCCATCAGCAGGTTTGGACAAAACATAATTCTGAGCTTTAGCGCCAGAACCACCTCTTTTAGCAACTATAGAGATATCAGTTCCAAGGTTTCTTCTAGTTCTAATTGAAACCATTCTTGCTGTTGTATCTGTGCCTCCACCATATTTCGCATGAATTACTAATTCAATAGGTTTGCTTGGGTATTTATCAGCGTTGGCTGAAGATATAAGCCCAAACGTACCTAACCCAGTTAAAGTTATAAGACTTAAGCTAGTTTTAATTACTTTTCTTCTAAATGAATTATTTCCTTTTATCACTGAACTCTCCCCATTTTAAGTGAAATTATAATATAGTTTTGCATTTCATATACATGCTATGCAACAAATCTTTTAAAAAATTAGTGAATGTATTAACTATTATACACAAAGCTAAATAGCAATCTTAATATCCCCTTTCAACTGGGTTCTATGCATTACCCTTCTGGTGCTCGGATCGAAAGCATCTCTTTTGTGTAATACATTTAGATTCTTCCACATTAATAAATCTCCAACTTTCCATTTTTGTGTCCATGTAAACTTTACTTGAGTTGCATGTTGCCAAATCTCATCAAGTAATTTTTCACTTTCGATGACTTCCATTCCTATTATATAGGCGTGAGGCCTTCTTCCAAGAAAGAGCATTTTTTTATTAGTTTGCGGATCTCTTATAACTAATGGATGTCTTGCTCCAGGAGTTTGAGAAGGATTATTAGTTTCATTATATCCTTTTCTTAACATCCCAGCGCTATTATGAGCTGAGTCGTGTATTAGCGTTTTATCGTTTATTTTATTTTTTAATCTTTCAGACAATTGGTTATATGCATAAGTCATATTTGCAAAATGAGTATTACCTTGATTTTCAGGAACTTCAAGTGCGTATAAAATGCCTGCTTTAGGAGGAATTTCATTATATGTCATATCTGCATGCCATACAGCTTCTCCATCTCCTAAATTCCCAATTGGAATTCCAGTGTTATTTTTTACATTTGAAATAACATTTATTTCAGGAAAATCTGGTAAGAAAGTTATTCCATATGGATTTGGGCCGGGAGGATCAAGCTCGCCAAAATTTTTACTGAAATTTATAAGATCATTATCATCCAGTTTTTGATTTTTGAATACAAGAACTAATCTTTCGTCCCATGAATGATTAATGAATTTTATTTGTGTTTCAGTTAAAGGCTTTTTTAAATCAATACCTTCTATTTCTCCCCCCAGGGAATTGGAGCTATTAATTAAATTCATATCTTGATCTCCTTTAAATTGTATTTTCAATTACTTCATTAAATATAGTGTATTTTTTAAGTTTATCTTTGTCTATTTCCGGAATCCAGTTTTCTTCAATAATTAGAAATCCTTTTTCGAATTTTAGAGGAGTTTTTAAAATTCTTGCTTCTGGTTTTACTTTTAAAAAACCATTATATTCTCCGGCATTGTCAATTAAATCATTTGCTATCTTTGCTTCCATCCAACAGTTAATTTCTGATCCTAGTCCATCACCTAATACAATTTTTAGTCCTAGACTATGAGCATATTTGATAGAATCATATAAATTTTGGATGGACGTAAATCTTTTTAATTTTAATTTACATAGGCCAACGCCAGGTATTTGAGAAGCTCTTTTTATGTCTTTTAAGTCACATATTGGTTCATCTAACATAATTGGAACTTTAGAAATTTTAGCGACCGCTGCATTAGCTTCCCAGTCCTCAGAATGGCAAGGTTGTTCAAAAAGTTCAATATAATTAGGTTCTAGTTCTCTAACAAAGTTACACCCATCAATCTTAGTATATCCTCTATTTGCATCTATTCTTAAAGTTGCACGTCCATTTAAATGCGTTTGAATACGATTAATTTTTTTAAGATCTGCTTTTACATCTTTACCTACTTTAACTTTTATTGTGTTAAAGCCATTGTCAATAAGTTGGTCAAGTTCATCTTTTATCTCAAACTCTTTTTCAGCGTTAAAGGCCGTTAATAACTTTAATTTAACTGTTCCTTTATTCTCTAGGATTTTGTTGCTTTCCATCATTTCAATAGATGTGATCATAGCACTTGCGGCAACTTTACTAAAATGAGAAAGAGACGAGATGATTTGTTTTGCTTCATTAAGAGGTTTCTTAATGATTAATTTGGCAAGTATTCTTGCAAATGTCCAGCCACCATCGCGGGTTTCGTTACTTGAACCAGGAGAGATATGTTGTTCTCCCCAACCCTCTTTTCCATTATTATCAATCATACGAATGATAATAGGTTCAAAAGAATGAAAAGTATTATATGACAATTTATAAGGTTTAATTAAGGGAACATCTAGTCTAAACAAATGAACACTTATTATATAGTTGTCGTTAATTTTCATTGTTTTTTCCTTGATATATATCAACAAAGTATATGGCATAAATTAAAAAATTAAGTATATATTATAAAATAATTTTAATTTTTAAAAATATATATGAATTAGGAGAATGTACAAATGACAGTTTATAGTATCGGCGATAAGACACCAACTTTACCAGCAGAAGATAATTACTGGATAGCACCTGGAGCTCATGTAATGGGACAAGTAGTGCTAGGAGATAATGTTGGGATATGGTTTGGATCTGTTTTAAGAGGCGATAATGATGTTATAGCAATAGGTGATGAAACTAATATTCAAGAAAACACCATTATTCATGCTGATCCTGGTTGTCCAGTTACAATTGGCAACAACTGTACCATTGGTCATAACGCTATAATTCATGGCTGTACTATAGGAAATAATACTCTTATTGGTATGGGAGCAACTATATTAAATAATGCAAAAATTGGAAATAATTGTTTGGTTGGTGCTGGAGCCTTGGTTACTGAAAATAAAGAGTTTCCTGATGGTTCTTTAATAGTTGGTTCACCTGCTAAAGCTGTAAAAGAATTAGACGAGAAGACGATTGCGAATTTAACAAGATCTTCTAAGCATTATGTAGAAAACTTTAAAAAGTTTTCAAAAGAGCTGAAGAAAATTAAATAATTTCCTTGTTTTTAAAGCTATGAATTTCATCTTCTGAGTAACCAACACTTTTTAGAATTTCTTCATTGTGCTCTCCAAGTTTTGGAGCTGTTTTAATTACGGAAGGTGTTTCAGAAAATTTCCATGGAGTGCCATGAATTTTTAAGGTTTTGTCAATTTCAGGATAATACTTTTCTGATACATAATTATTATCAACAATATTAGGTTCGTTTGATGCCTCTAACATAGTATTTACATGTGTTGAGATAATATCTGCTTCTCTTAAAATATTTATCCAATGTTCTCTTGTGTTTTTTGCAAAAAGGCTAGCAAGAGTTGAAAGAATTTGATTTTTTTTATCTTCAGAATCAAATGCTATTCCTAAATCATTAAGATTTTTTTCTTTCATAGTTTCATAAAACCCTAGAGCTTCTAAAGCAGGTTTCCAGTCTTTATGATCTACTTGCATAGCTAAAGGTTTGTTTTCAACATCATTAAAACAAGCCGCAATACCTGGTTTTTCTCTTGTTCCATTAATTCTGGCACCTGTTATTGGTGGTTTGTTTTTCCACATTGCTGTTGTCATGGTCCAGCCCATTAGCCTAAAAGCGCTACCTACAAGAGAAGTTTCAACTTTCTGTCCTATACCTGTGGTCCGAGCATGAATTAGTGCAGCAAGAACACCTCCAAATGTTAAAATTGCACATGTTTCATCTGCAACGGAAGCTACACCCGTACGTAAATTTTGATCAGGTATTGAAAATGCTTCTGTTACTCCAGCTAAGGCTTGCCCAACAGCGTCAGTTCCAGGTAAGTCAGCGTCAGGACCATCTGGGCCATAAGCTGAAACTGACCCATAAACTATTGCAGGATTTATTTTTTTTAATTCTTCATATCCGAAACCTAATTTTTTTGCGACTCTTGGTCTAAAGTTTTGACCAAATATTTCTGCTTCTTTTACTAATCTATGTAATATAGATTTTCCTTCATCTGACTTCAAATTTAAAGTTAGACTTTTAACGCCTCTATTGTTTGTTTCAAAAAAAGAACTAAATGATCCTATGATTTCACCTGCATATCGACTGCTATCGCCTCCACTAGGTGTTTCAATTTTAATTACTTGGGCTCCAAGATCAGCCATAAACATGTAAGGAACAGTCCCAGCTTGAGCTGTTGAACAGGTTACAACTTTTATACCAGATAAAGGTCCATTATTATTTTTCATTTTGAAATCCTTTTAAATTTAAAAAAATTATAAAAATTATTTTAACTTAGGCATATTATGTCTATCTTCTGGATTAATCCAGCCCTTGAAATTTGGTTTTCTTTTTTCTGCAAATGCACGTCTACTTTCCATTCTGTCTTCGGTATCGCCATGTAAATGAAGTTTCTCTGCCAGGTCACCAATATTTGGACTAATTTTAGGAGCCATATGTTTCATCATGTACAATGTGTTCACTCTAGCAGCTGGTGGAAGTGTTAATAAATGTTCCGCCATTGAATTAGCTTCACTCATTAAATCTTTCGCTTCAACAAGACGATTGATAAACCCAACTTGATGCATTCTTTCTGCACTTATTCTATATCCAAAAGCCATTTCTGTAGCAATAGGATGTGGAAGGTTTCCATAATGGCCATGGTTATAACCTCCAAGAAGCCAACGTTTTGCTTCTGACATTTCAAATATTGCTTCTTTGACAGCTATTCTAAGATCTGTTCTTTCAACTAACATAAATCCACCGCCCATGGCAAAACCATTTACGGCTGCTATAACTGGTTTTTCCAGAATTCCAGTTTGAAAGGGGTCAACTAAATTTTCTTCAACAAATTCTTTTGGGGAGCCTGGAATACCTCTATCAAGTGACTCTTTCATATCTTCGCCAGCACAAAATCCTCTACCAGTACCTGTAAGGATAGCTACCTCAAGATCTTTGTCTTCATGAAAACGATTAAATGCATCTGCCATTCCATCTCGAATTACTGTACTTAATGCATTCAATCTTTCAGGGCGGTTCAATCGTATAGTTATAATTTGCCCATTAATTTCAGTTTCAACAAAACTCATTTTTTAACTCCCAGATAAAACTTTAACTTGTTATCTAATATTATATACTAAAAACTGTTGCAAGTCATAGAGATTAAATCATAATTACAATAAAGTCATTATGAGTTTTTGATGTATTTAAAGGATTAAGATATGAAAACTAAAGCCGCTGTTGCAGTAGAAGCTGGAAAGCCACTTGAAATTATGGATGTTGATCTTGAAGGGCCTCGTGCAGGAGAGGTTTTAGTGGAAATAAAGGCAACCGGTATCTGTCATACTGATCAGTTTACTTTATCTGGAGATGATCCAGAAGGGATGTTTCCTGCCATTTTAGGTCATGAAGGGGCAGGAATAGTTAAAGAAATTGGTAAGGGGGTCACTTCTCTAAAAGAAGGGGATCACGTGATACCTTTGTATACTCCTGAATGTAGAGAATGTGAATATTGTTTACATCCCAAGACAAATTTATGTCAGGCAATAAGGACTACTCAAGGTCAAGGATTGATGCCAGACGGAACTAGTAGGTTTTCTGTAAATGGGAAACCTATTCTTCATTATATGGGAACTTCAACTTTTTCTAATTATACGGTTGTTCCAGAGATTGCCTTAGCAAAGGTAAACAAATCAGCTCCATTTGATAAAATTTGCTATATTGGATGTGGTGTAACGACTGGCATTGGAGCTGTAATAAATACTGCAAAAGCTCAAGCAGGTTGTACAGCAGTAGTTTTTGGTCTTGGAGGAATAGGTCTTAATGTTATTCAAGGTTTAAGAATGATCGGTGCAAATATGATTGTTGGCGTTGACATGAATGATACAAAAGAAGCTTGGGGTAAAAAATTTGGAATGACACATTTTGTTAACCCAAGTCAAGTTAAGGGTGACTTAGTTAATCATCTTGTTGAACTTACTGGAGGAGGGGCTGATTACTCATTTGAGTGTATTGGTAATGTAAATGTTATGCGTCAAGCTCTTGAATGTACTCATAAAGGTTGGGGAGAAAGTATAATTATTGGAGTTGCTGGAGCAGGGCAAGAAATTACAACCAGACCTTTTCAATTAGTAACTGGAAGAAGTTGGAAGGGAACTGCTTTTGGCGGAGCTCGGGGAAGAACTGATGTTCCTAAAATAGTAGAATGGTATCTTCAAGGAAAAATTGAAATTGATCCATTGATTACGCACACTTTAGAACTAGAAAATATTAACAAAGGTTTTGATTTAATGCACTCAGGTGAGTCGATTAGATCTGTTGTGGTTTTTTAATGAAAAAAATATCAGAATCATATTCTTTTGGAGGGAAGCAATATATCTATTCTCATAAGTCATTAGTAAATAATTGTGAGATGACGTTTAGCGTTTTTATGCCTCCAAATTATAAAAATGCTCCTGTTTTATGGTACTTGTCAGGTTTAACATGCAGTCATTTAAATGTACTAGAAAAAGGAGAATATAGAAGAAAAGCAGCTGAACTTGGTATAGTTATAATCTGTCCAGATACAAGCCCAAGAGGAGAAGATGTGCCTGATGAAAAGGATAACTGGCAATTTGGATCAGGCGCTGGGTTTTATTTAGATGCAACTGAGATTCCTTATAGTAAGAATTATAATATGTATAGCTATGTAACAATAGAACTGCCAAAACTGATAGAAGCTAATTTTGATTTTGATATGTCTAGGCAAAGTATATTTGGTCATTCTATGGGAGGACATGGCGCATTGATAATGGCTTTAAGAAATCCAAAAAAATATAAAAGTTGTTCAGCCTTTGCTCCAATTGTTGAACCTTCTTCAGCTGGTTGGTCTAGTGAAGCGTTTAAAAAATATATAGGATTAAATAAAGAAAATTGGAGTATGTATGACAGCGTTGCCTTAGTTAAAAACGGGCATACTTTTCCTGAGATTTTAATTGATCAAGGTGAAGCAGATAGCTTTCTTGATGAAGGATTAAGGCCTTGGCTATTAACTGAAGCGTGTAAGAATACTTCAATTAATTTAGAATTAAGAATGCAGCCAAACTATGATCATTCCTATTTTTTTATTTCAACTTTTATGAATGATCATTTGATGTGGCATAATGATAGAATTTAAATTTATAATTTAATCCTTTGGTATAGCGTAAGTTAAAGAGGCGTGAGCAACTGGTTTTTTATTTCCTTTTGAATATATTAACACGTCTCCAACACTCAGAGTTTTTCCAATTTTTAAAACTCTTGTTTCGCTAATCAAACTATCTTCACTAGGTTTTCTTAAAAAATTAATAGAACAGTTAGTCGTAACTGTTAGACTTTTAGGTCCTATCAAACTTAACGTTGCTAGGTAAAAGCTAACATCAGCAAGTAGAAACATTGTTGGCCCCGATACAGTGCCTCCTGGCCTAAGGTGTTCGTTAGTAATATTCATTAGCATAGAAATTGAACCGGCATCTAAAGTTAAAATCTTAAAGTTTTGACTAACTTGTGGAAATTCTTTTTTTAAAAATTGCTCAATTTCTATTTTAGACATTAATAGTTTCATTAGTTTTTCCTGTATAAAATTATCTGTTATCCAGAAGCCTTTGAGCCATTGCAGGAGCTGCGCCTAAGTAGTTAGCAGGATTAACTATTTTAACTAATTGAGATTTATTAAAAATATTTGAAATGGCCGCTTGGGATAGCAATGCATCTATAAATGGAGTTTTATTTTTTAAAGAATCTCTACAACATTCGTAGACTATATCATGTGCTACCTGTCTTCCAATATGAGGAGCTAAAGACATCATAACAGATTCTGCAACTATTAAGCCATTAGTCTTATTCATATTGTCTTTCATATTGTCTACAGATATTTCTAAACCCTCTAGAAGATATTTTGCAGAACTTAAACAAGCAGAAGAAATAATAAAAGCATTTGGTAAAGTATACCATTCAACATGCCATTGCCCTGTTGCTCTTTCATGATCAAGAACCATTGCGTCTAGCATTGATGAATGATGCTCTCGTAATAGCTTTGAACAAGCTAACATCACTTCTGACGATATAGGGTTTCTTTTTTGAGGCATTGTAGATGACGCTCCTCTTCCATGAAGAAAAGGTTCCGCTACTTCTTGAATTTCAGTTTGCATCATTAACATAACGTCGTATGCAATTTTGCCTAAAGATGCTCCTACTAAAGCCAACCAACCTGTAACTTCACAAAAATTATCTCTTATTGAATGCCAACTTACATCTGGTACGTTTAGATTCAATTCCTTTGCAAGGTTGGCTTGTGTTTGCAAGCCATCAGTTTCTCCAAGAGAAGCAAGAGTTCCTGCTGCCCCAAAAAATGAAACGTTAAACACACGAGATTTAATTTCTTCCAATCGTTTTGTATGTCTATCTATACTTGATAACCAAGTAGCAGCTTTATATCCAAATGGAATAGGTAATGCGTGTTGTAAGTGAGTTCTTCCAGCCATTGGTGTATTTATATGTTTTTTAACTATTTTGGATAAAGCAACTGCTATTGCATTCAAGTCTTTTGATAATAAGGTTATACCTTTTCTAATTTGTAACACATCCGCTGTATCCATTATATCTTGGGTAGTAGCTCCCCAATGACAATATTGACCATATCCATCATCAACTGATAAACTTAGTTGTTCAACTAGAGGTAGAATAGGATAGCCAACTATCTCTGTTCTGGTTTTTAATGTATCCCAGTTAATCCATGTTAAATTTGCAGCAGCTGTTATTTTTTCACCCGCTTCTTTTGGAATAATCCCTAACTTAGATTGAGACCTTGCAAGAGCAGCTTCAACATCTAAATATAGTTGAACGGTTGTTTCATCAGAAAAGACATCTCGCATTTCTTTTGTCCCAAACATTTCTCCCCAAATTTTCGAATTAGTAACCAAAGACGGCATAGCATTATTCCTTTAAAATTATTTTTTGTACCAGTACGCTGTTCTTTTTTCTAGAAAGCTAGTTAATCCTTCAGTAGCTTCTTCACTCATTCTTTTTTGTGAATGCTCTATTACTAATTCATTAAATTTTTCATCACTTAAAATTAAACCACTCTCAATGAGAGCTCTTTTTTTTGTTATTTCAAGTGCTTTAGGAGCGGAGAGCAACAAATTTTCTATAATAGGCTTAACTGTAATATCTAAATCCCCAGTTTTACAAACTTGATGAACAAGGCCTATATTTTTAGCCTCTTCTGCACCAAACCTTTCACAAGTTAAAGCATATCTTCTAACATTTCTAACTCCAATTGAAGCATTGAGATGAGGAATAATAATTCCTGCCATGACACCCCATTTTGCTTCTGTAATAGAGAATATTGCATCTTCGCTGGCAATAACTATATCAGCTGCAGCAGCCATACCAGTGCCTCCTCCAAAGCATCCACCATGAATTAGAGCAATAGTTGGTTTTGGAAATTCAGTTAGTCCTTTAATTGCAGAGGCGGTATTCCTTGACACTTCTATGTTTTGTTCTTCACTTAACTTTCCAATTTCTTTAAGCCATTCTAAATCAGCGCCACCTTGAAAATGCTTTCCTGAACCTTTTATTATAACAACTCTGACATCTTTATTGTTATAAAGAGATGTGAAGCTTTTTATTAATTCAGAAATCATTTCTCCATTATAAGCGTTGTTTCTTTCAGGTCGATTTAATGTAACTTCTGCAACGCCTCTTTCATCAATATTTGTTAATACAATCCCATCTTTCATATTAGTTTCCTTCCGTGTTGGAGTTAAATTATAATAATTGGTTATATATCTAATGCTGTTATAATAGATTGATTAATAGAAAATGACCGCAAGCGAACTTTAACTTTAAAAATTTTTTTGATAATTTTACCTATATTATCTAAACAATCTTTTCTTTTAAATTCGTTTCTATAATCAGTTTCTCTAAATTTTAATTCACAATAAATTTTATAATCTGAAGTAATAATTCTGCTGTTTATCCAGATTATTTGGCATTTATCTTCTTCGGCGTCTAATATTTTTATAAATACTTGTTTTAATGTTTCTTCTATTTTTTTAAAATCTAATTCTTCAATTATATTATTTAAACTTTGATCTGTATGTATAATTAGAGAAGGCATTACAAATTCCATTTATCTTAATATTATATTTCATATATTTGATTAACTATTGTATTTTATATATTTAAATTTTATGTATGTAATTAACTTGTTTATAAAATTTTAGGGGTTCAGTAAATGGCTAATGAAGAATTGGATATAAATCATTTAAATAAATGGCTTGGCAATATAGAGATTGTTACAGATTATTTAACGCCAATTGTTGAGCAGCGTTATAGGGCTACATTAAATATAGATCCAGGAAACCCTGCTATTGGAGAACCTGCTACATCTGGTTTACACTGGATGCTTGGTTGGAATTTAAAAAAGAATGATGAGCTTGGAGTCGATTCTCATCCTGCAAGAGGAGATTTTCTTCCACCTGTTCCTCTTCCTAGGAGGATGTGGGCAGGCAGTCAAATTAAAGTACATAAGCCTTTAATGGTTGGTGATAAGGTAATTAAAAAATCAAAAGTTTCTGATATAAAGTTAAAAACAGGTAGAACTGGACAATTATGTTTTGTTACAGCTGAATATGAGTATTTAGTTGAAGACGAAGTAAGATTGCATGAGTTTCATAATATAGTTTATAGAGATGTTAGTAAGGCAGGAGGTGGTTCAGGTGTTTCTGATATTATACCTGACGATGCAGATTTTACAGAAACAATTTTTATGCATCCAACGATATTATTTAGATACTCTGCTATTGGTTTTGTTGGCCATAGAATTCATTATGATTATCCGTATACTAAAAATGAAGAAAATTACCCTGACTTAATAGTTCATGGTCCTTTACAAGCAACGTTTTTATTAAGAGCAGCAGAAAAGCTTAAAGGAAAAGCTGTATCATCATTTAACCATAAAGTCATGGCACCTGTCTTTGCTAATAGTGAATATATTATTGGAGCAAAAGGAAATCCAGATGGAAGTGTTTCTTGTTGGGGTGCTGTAAAAGGTTCTGGAATGACAATGCAAGCTGAAGCTTATTTTGATTAAAGATAATAAGGAGGAAGAAATGGTTTCGATAACACAATTATTTGGAAGTTATGGCGCTAATTGTAAATTAGACAGTTTTAATGATGAAATGAAATTTTTTGCAAAAATGTCAATATTGGATTGGTGTGGGGTTGCTTATGCTGGGAAGAAAGAACCTGTATCAAAAATTGTTTCACAAATGGTTATGGAAGAATTAGGTGTAAATCAGGCAAGGATTATTAGTACTGGTCATAAAGTTTCTTCAAGAGGAGCTGCTTTAGCAAATGGAGCGACTGGTCATGCATTAGATTATGATGACACACATTTTCTTTTTGTAGGTCACCCAACTTCAAGCGCTTTGCCGGCTGCGTTAGCATTGGGGGAAGAATTAGATTCATCAATAGAAGATATTCTTCTTGCTTATATGGCTGGTGTTGAAGTCTCTACAAGAATAGGACATATATTAGGATATTCACATTATAATGCTGGCTTTCATCAGACGGCAACTAGTGGTTCTTTTGGTTCAACTATTGTTGCATCTAAATTACTTAATTTAAATGAATCGCAGACTATTAATGCTCTTGGTTTAGTTTCAACTAGAGCTTCAGGAATTAAGTCACAATTTGGAACAATGGGAAAGCCATTTCATGCTGGAATGGCAGCGTCTAATGGAATTGAAGCAGCTAAATTATCAAAGCTTGGATTTGTGTCTCGTGATGATGGTATTGAATGTGAACAAGGTTTTTTTCAAACACATGGGTGGAATAAAGAAATCCCGCCTAGAGCAATTGAAAACTTAGGAACAGAATTTTTATTTCCTGAAATAAAATATAAATTTCATGCTTGTTGTCATGGGTTACACTCATTTTTAGAGGCTCTAGACGAGTTAAAGAAAGTTAATAATTTTAATCCTGAGACAATAAAGGAAATCCAAATAGAAACTAATCCAACGTGGCTAAAGGTATGTAATATTGAAAAGCCTAAAACAGGATTAGAATCTAAATTTTCTTATAAATTGACTGCAGCTATGTCAATATATGGCAATGACACTTCTGATCTTGATAGTTATAATGACGGGGTATGCTTTGAAGATAAAATGGTATCTTTGAGAGATAAAGTAAATATCATTCCTAATGATAAATTAACTGATACTCAGTCGGTAATTTCAATTAATGATGGATCACAAGTTATAAAAAATACTCATGATTTGTCTAATAAAATAGAAAAAAATATTTTAGAAAATAAAATTATTAATACTGTCTCTTATACACATCTGACGCTGCCGACGAATAGAGAGG
>OJHD01000078.1_pt1 | contig 21140 bp, 20 predicted proteins | sample 1594981 | NCBI WGS metagenome assembly OJHD01 (sample SAMN05416720, study PRJEB24817) | seawater metagenome | isolation source: Sea water | place: Canada:Atlantic | collected 2013-07 | reverse complement strand
TACTATTTTTACATTGGTAATGTCTAATGTTGGGGCAACAGTCCTATTAGTTCCTCTAGCTGTATCAATTGCTATTGCATCTGGTGGTGACCCTGCAATATTTGCAATGACTGTTGCTATATCAACATCTAATTCATTTTTAATACCAACCCATCAGGTCAATGCATTAATTATGGGACCAGCAGGTTATAGGGTTGCTGATTTTGTCAAAACTGGTGGTATTATGACAGTCTTATTCTTGATAGTTTCTATGGTAATGATGAACCTTATTTTTTAAATTAGATTATTTATAAATAAGTGCGGTTAAAAATATAATTATATTAATAAAATGAACACTATTACTAATTATTCAATAGGCTCTAATGTTAATTCATTAGAGATTTGGCTTCTCAAATCATCGGTATGAAGTGGGCCAGTTGGTCGAGCTAATTTATACGCTTTTACCCAATACAATTTATCAATTGCTCTTGTAATTGCAACATAAGCTAATCTTTTCCATAATGGTATTCCAGCTTCTTCCCGTCCCATTTTTGCTGCTACAAATAAATCCGGTGCAAATACTTGAACTTCTTTCCACTGAGAGCCTTGTGATTTGTGTATCGTGCAAGCTGCCCCATGAACAAACGCAGCGCCCATATTAGCTGCAAAAGGTATAAAAGGTTCTTCTTGGTCAGGTGCTTCTATCTTGATAATACTAGCCGCAGAAACTTGGGGTTCTTCTGCACCTATTACATGTAACCTAGAGAACCCTGGCTTACGTCCATCCCCTAAATAAACACATTGAGCTCCTTTAATTAATCCCCTTGCTTCTAGATCAATACGTTTTTTCCTATGCTTCATAGGTAATTCTATACCATCACAAATTAAAGGTTCCCCAGATAATAAACGATCATCAGGAGCCTCATATGCATTTCTAAATGCTTGAATTAACCGTATGCGTGTTGCATTTCGCCATACTAAAACTGGTGATCTTGCCATTAAATCGGATTGAACAGATTGGGACAAAACAACTCTATCGTCTTTTTTAGCTATGAGTTCAATTTGCCGTTCAAATTCTTGAAAAGTTAATTTTGGATCTGATAATGAATGTGCTAAATCTAAAATAGGGCTATCACCAGATTGACGATGTATTCGGGTTAAATGGCACTGTTTGGATTTTGGTATATTCTCAAATGCCATTGCACCTGATTGACCTACCGGGGCCAACTGCGCTGGATCACCAAACAAAATGAGTGTAGAAAATATTTCTTTCAGGTCTTCAAACTGTCGATCATCCAACATTGAACTTTCATCGATAAAACCAATATCTAGGGGCTCTTCTCTTCTTTTCCATCCAATTATAAAGTCTGAACCACGCAAACCAGCTGCCGCTAGAGCTCCAGGTATCGACTTATTGTTTTTAAAAAATAATGCAGCTCTGTCAAAGGCAATATCATTCAATCCCTCAATAACGGGGCGTTCATCATTTCCATTTAACCATTCTGAAAATTTTTCATATTCAGGATCATACATTGGTGTATACAAAATTCTGTGAATAGTTGTTGCTTGAACACCTCTATTTCGCAAGACACTTGCTGCTTTATTTGTAGGTGCTAATATTGCTAAAGTCCGGCGATCTTTTCGAGCTTTACCTTCATAATCACCTGATACCAACTCAACACCAGCATTAACAAGAGCTTCTGCTAGGTTTCCCAATAATAAAGTTTTTCCAGATCCCGCTTTTCCTAAAATAGCTAATATTTTATTTTTGTTTTCGCTTAATGGTAATAAATTATCATTTTTTAAATCAATACCAGCTGACATCATTGCTTCTGATACGGCATCATACGCTACAGCTTGATCATCAGAATATTCCACTAGAAAGCCTTAAAGTATTTTAAAAAATAAAATTAAATTTATTATCAGTAAAACATAAGAAAGATGAAAGCCTTAAAAAATATTTAATGGCTTATATATCCATTATATAACTAAATTCGGGATAATTTGTTTTTTACGTGATACTACCCCTGGAAGTACAATAATATCTTCTTCAATAACAACTTTAAATGATTTTTCTGCAATATCTTTTACTTGTTGATTTGGAATTAAAAGATTTGATTGTTCATTTAATATATCAACGACAAATAATAAAACTTGGTCTACACCATCTTCTTTTGCAACATTTTTCATTTCAGCAATTAAACTATCTTTTCTAGCTAAAACAATATCTGGGCTTGTTGTTTCAAGTACCGATATTCGCATCTTTACATTGTTAACTTCATATTCTTTTGAATCCATTCGTAATAATTCTTTATCAGAAAACTGGGAAATATTTGATTTTGCTTCAAACATTTTTTGAGCATACTCAGACAGGCTTAATTCCAAATCTTTAGAAAGATTTTTAGCTAACTCAATATCAGTGCTTGTTGTAGTAGGACTTCTAAATTCTAAAGTATCCGAAATTATGCAGGAAAGAATTAGTCCTTTTATTTCTCTTGGGGCATTAGCTAAATCATCACCCATCATTTCTGCCATAATTGTTGCTGTTGAAGCTAAAGGTTTAATAGTTATTTTGATTGGTTCCTTTGTCTTCAAGCCCCCTGTCATAAGGTGATGATCGATTATTTCAATAATGTTAGCATCATTTATATTATCAGGTAATTCTGAAGGATTATTAGTATCAACAATTATTACATCTTCATCTCTTTCAACAGACTTTAAAACTTCTGGTGAAACATAATCCCAATATTTTATTACATATGCAGCTTCTGTATTTAGATCACCTAGTACATAAGGGGTAGCGTCTATACCCTTTTGTTCCAAGTACCATGCCCAGATAATTGCAGAAGCTGTTGCATCTGTATCAGGTGCTTTATGTCCAAAAACTTTTATCATAATTATCTCTTTGTATACTAATAATTGCCTTATATCATGCAAATCGTTTGTGTAAACAATTAGGATATCGAAGAATAAAAATCTTATTAAACATTACATTGAATTATCTTTCACATTGGCTAATCTATTTCAAAAGGAGACTTCCATGAAAAATCGAAAACTCGGAAATGACGGATTATATGTTAGCGCAATTGGCTTTGGAGCAATGAGCATAACTGGTTTTTTTGGCCCAACAGATGATAAAACATCGCAAAGATGTTTAGCTTCCGCATATGATAATGGAATTGATTTTTTTGATACTGCAGATGTTTATGGAAATGGTTTATCTGAAAATCTGATAGGACAATTTTTAAGAGAAACAAATGCTAAAATAAAAATAGCAACTAAATCAGGAATTCAAACTGAACCTGTTCGGCAATTTAATAATTCCAATGATTATTTAAGCAAATCTCTTGATAAATCTTTACAAAGATTAGGTGTTGATTATGTTGATTTGTTTTATATTCATCGCCGTGAAGCAAATCGTCCCATAGAAGAAGTAGTTAATACTTTACAAGGTTTTATTAAAGCTGGAAAAATTGGTGGATACGGCCTGTCTGAAGTTTCCCCAACAACACTCAGAAGAGCCCACAAAATTCATCCTTGTATGGCGGTGCAAAACGAATACTCACTTTGGTCAAGATTACCAGATTTAGGGTTGATAAGAACTTGTTCAGAGCTTGGTGTTTCATTTGTTCCATTTTCACCTTTGGGAAGAGGAATGCTTACAGATAAGCCAGCTAAACGAAAAAATATGACATCACCAGATTTACGAATAAATAATCCTCGCTTTATGGAACCAAACCTCTCAGACAATTTAGCTATGATAAAAAACTTTAAAAATTGGGCTTTAGATAATAAAATGAGCACTGCTTGCGCTGCTCTAGCATGGGTTTTAAATAGAGGGCAGCATCTAATTCCAATTCCTGCAACACGGACTAGCAAACATTTAATGGAATGGGTAAATGCATCTGAAATAAATTTGTCGCATGATCAAATGAGCGAAATAGAAGCTATCCTTCCAATTGGATGGGCATATGGTGATCGATATTCAGTGAGTCAGTATGTCGGTCCAGAAACATATTGCTAATTTTTTTCTAATAGTTGAATTGTTATTAAATTTGTAAGATTTTCAGAATTTGTTAACAATTCCCCACATGCTTTAGGCCCCTTATCTGTTGAAATTTGGCAATAATTATAGGCACCCATATCAAGATTTATTACCATATCAGGGCTATGTTTAGACTTAATCTCTGAAGCTGCTTCGTATAATGTGGAAGCTGTTTTAGTTTGATAAACTCCCCACCCTGACTTCTTGATAAAAAACATTCTTCTCATAAATCGACGAGCATTATCAACATTATATAAATCTAAATTTCCATCAGATATTAATAAATGAGATTGTATCATGCTCCACCCTTTTAATTGTGCAAGTTTGATAAAACTATTTCGTTCAGATTTTATTGTGAGATCAAAGTCTTTTTCCCATAATTTAATATTTCGCACACTAAATATATGAGGAGCACCGTTAGGGGATATAAGCAGAACACCATCCCAGCTTTGAAATCTTGAGCTAATAAGTCTCAAACCACCAAATGCTAGTCCCTCAACTCCAAATCTGTCACCACTTGAATATGCACCAGTAATAGAGAGAATATCATTAGAGCTGTGGGATAATTCTAATGGATGGAATTTAAGAGAAATATTTGCTGGTGTATTACAGCTATAAAATAAAATACTTTCATCTGGAGCACCACAATCCTGAGCACTAATCAGTTTGGGTGCACTAAATACAAACATACATGTTATAAATAGTGATATAAAACGGGTCATAAAATCGAAAATACGCGCTCTTTAGTAACAGTCAATCTTATTATATAATAAATTTCTTTGTAGATATATAAAGTTATATTAATAAAATTTTAATATCACTTAAATCGTGAATGGCTTATATTGTTCTTTCGACCATTTTCTTTTTAATCTCAGCAATTGCTTTTGCTGGGTTTAGTCCTTTAGGACATGTTTTTGCACAATTCATAATTGTATGGCATCGATAAAGTTTAAATGGATCCTGAAGTTCATCGAGTCTCTCACCTGTAGCTTCATCTCGTGAATCTATTATCCACCTATATGCATGTAAAAGTGCAGCTGGGCCTAAATAACGATCCCCATTCCACCAATATGAAGGGCAAGACGTTGAACAGCATGCACACATAACACATTCATAAAGACCATCTAATTTTTTTCGATCTTCAATAGACTGTCGCCATTCAGTAGCAGGTTTATTTGTTTTAGTTTCCAACCAAGGCATTATTGAAGCATGTTGCGCGTAGAAATGTGTTAAATCAGGAATTAAATCCTTTATCACTTCCATATGTGGCAATGGATAAATCTTCACATCACCCTTTATTTCATCTAACCCATAAATACATGCCAAAGTGTTTATGCCATCAACATTCATTGCACATGATCCACAAATCCCTTCACGGCATGAACGTCTAAATGTAAGTGTAGGGTCTACTTCACTTTTTATCTTTACCAATGCATCTAATACCATTGGGCCACATTTATCCATATCTAAAAAATATGTATCTAAGGATGGGTTTTCACCTGTATCAGGATTCCATCTATAAACTTTAAAAGCACGAACATTTGTTGCACCTTCAGGTTTTGGCCATGTTTTACCAACTGTCATTCTAGAGTTTTTTGGGAGTGTTAGTTCAACCATGTCTTTACCGTTTTATATTTTATCTAGATGTTAAAAATGTATTTTCCAGAGGCCGATCAATTAAGTTCGGCCTCTAAGAGACTTTGAATTTTAAAAACTTAAAGCTTACTAGACGCAGTGTCTTTTGTTACTGCAGTATTTGCAGCTTGATCAGCTGCACAAGCTGTTAATGTTAGTGCTACTGCTATGATTGCAGTGATTTTCAAAATGTTCATTTTGTATCCTTCCTTAGTTACCATCGCAAATTTATTTTGCTTATATATATCTTATTCTTTTTTTCTGCCAGTGACAGTTTTATTTATATTTTTTACCATCAACATCTTATTTTCTATTTATCCAGTAGATTTATAATGCCTACGATTTTATCATTATAACAGGTGATATAAAATCATAATAGTATAAAAAATTAATAAACCCTCGCCTTTGGTGCTATTTTTTTCATATCAATTCCACCCTCTTCAACGCTTGTTAATGGATCTAGATGCACACCCCTATAACTTATATCAAACTTTTCATTATCTACTCGACATAACGTATGCTTGCGCCAATTAACATCGTCACGGTCTGGATAATCTTCGTGAGCATGTGCACCACGGCTTTCTTTTCTTGCTTCAGCACCAACAATGGTTGCTAATGCATTTGGCATTAAATTAGTTAACTCTAAAGTTTCCATTAAATCTGAATTCCAAATAAGTGAACGGTCTGTAACATTTAAATCAGCGACCTTTTTTGCCACTTCAACCATCTTATCAACACCTTCAGATAGTGTTTTATTAGTGCGAAATACTGCTGCATCAGCTTGCATATTTTTTTGCATTTCAAGTCTCAACTCTGCAGTTGGTACTGATCCATTAGCGTGTCTAATAGTGTCAAAACGGGCCATTGATTTTTCAACCGAATTTTCATTTAAAGGTTCATTTGAGGCATTTGGATCTACTACTTTTGCAGCGCGAATAGCTGCTGCACGCCCAAATACTACCAAATCAATTAAACTATTAGATCCAAGTCGATTTGCACCATGTACAGAGGCACAACCAGCTTCACCAACAGCCATTAAACCAGGCAATATTCTATCATGGTCATCAGATGTTGGATCTAAAACTTCACCCCAATAATTAGTAGGGATACCACCCATATTATAATGAACAGTGGGCAATACTGGGATTGGCTCTTTGTTTACGTCAACACCAGCAAATATTTTTGCACTTTCTGAAATTCCTGGCAACCTTTCTGCAAGTGTTTCGGGAGGCAGATGATTTAAATGCAAATGAATATGATCACCTTCCGGCCCAATGCCACGGCCTTCATTAATTTCCATCGTCATGCATCTTGAAACAACATCACGAGACGCCAAATCTTTATATGTCGGAGCGTAGCGCTCCATAAATCTTTCACCTTCTGAATTCGTAAGATAACCACCCTCTCCTCGGGCACCTTCTGTAATCAAACACCCTGAACCATAAATACCAGTAGGATGAAATTGAACAAACTCCATATCTTGCAATGCTAGACCTTGGCGCGCCACCATACCTCCGCCGTCTCCAGTACAAGTATGTGCTGATGTGGCACTGAAGTATGCACGACCATATCCTCCAGTGGCTAACACTACCATTTTCGCGTTAAACCTATGTATTGTTCCGTCATCTAATTTCCAGGCGATAATGCCCTGACACCGACCATCTTCGGTCATTATTAAATCAGTAGCAAAATATTCAATATAAAATTCTGCATTATGTTTCAATGATTGGCCGTATAAGGTGTGTAATATAGCATGCCCGGTTCTATCAGCAGCTGCACAAGTTCTTTGCACTGATGGGCCTTCACCAAATTGGGTCGTATGACCACCAAACGGCCTTTGATAAATTTTTCCTTCTTCAGTTCGAGAGAACGGAACTCCATAATGTTCCAATTCGTAAACAGCTTTTGGAGCTTCTCTGACCAAATACTCCATTGCATCAGTATCACCTAACCAATCGGATCCTTTAACCGTATCATACATATGCCATTGCCAATGGTCATTTGGAGACGTGCCAACATCCATATTAGCAAGTGAAGCAGCTATGCCTCCTTGTGCAGCTACAGTATGAGAACGTGTTGGAAATACCTTAGAAACACAAGCTGTTTTAAGACCTTGCTCTGCCATTCCAAGCGTTGCCCTTAATCCTGCACCACCAGCACCTACAACAACAACGTCATATTCATGGTCAATATATTCATATGATGACATTCAAAATTCTCCGTTCAACCAGCAAAGGTAATTTTCAATATTGCAAAGACAGCCGTTAGACCAAATGTCCAACAGAATAATTTATTAAATATAATTAAAAACAAAAGTTTACCTTTTGAATGTACATAATCTTCGATTACAACCTGCAAACCCTCTTCTAGATGTTTGAATGTAATCAAGAAAAAAAGTATTATTGAAATACTTGTAAAAGGATTTTGAAAAGACTCAATTACAACATTATGATCTTTTCCAATAAGCGGTGCCATAACAAGAATAAAAATAATTGTTAAAGGTATCAAAGCAACAGATTTTAATCTTTCACCAAACCAATGACTTGCACCTGACTTAGCAGAACCCAAGCCACTAACTTTTGATCTATCCGTTTTGAAATTCATGACAATGCCCCACTGTAACAAATTATTACAAATGTAAGAACAAAACTTCCAATAATTACAGCCCATCCCATTCGGTCTGCGGTTTTCAAATCAAATCCGTATCCCATATCCCAAATTAGATGCCTGATACCTCCCAAAGAGTGGTAACATAATGCCCAAACTGAACCAATCAATACGACTATCCCAAACCAACTTGATAAAATACTGTTTGCACTTTCAAAATACTTAATATTTGTTGATGCTGCTAGGAGCCACCAGACAATTAGAACAAATCCAAATGAAAGTGAGACACCGGATATACGCACCAATATTGATGAGATTGAACTCATCTGAGGCCTGTATATCGTCAAATGAGGTGATAGAGGGCGATTACCCTTAACTCTTTCTGACATGTTTTACTCCAGTAATATTCAAGAATTTATCATTTGTTATATTAATTTATTTATGCATCACAGCACAAATAGGACATTTTACATATTTATTATGCACAAACGCATACTTTTATAATTTTGTGATCACAATTCACTTAATTTCAGTTCTCTTTTGTATTCAATATCATTCTTTTTAATTACAGCCTGTGCACATCTCATTACTCCCCACTTTTCGTCGTATGTATATTGAGGGTCACCATATAGTTCCCATCCATTAGAAAGAGCTTTAGTCACTTTGTGGCAAAAGGCTGATGTGTCTTCATGTGTTAGTAATCTGTATGCAATCATAATGAATGCTTTCTATTAAAGAATTGATATATACGATATGTTGTAACTAGAACAATTCCGATCATATTCAATATTAAATGTGCTATATAATAGAAATGCAGGAAAAAAATTAATATGTTACTTGCTCTCATGTCGCTTTCCTACTAGCAGGAAGTCGAAATTTTATATTTATGGAGATAACTAATGGCACGCTCAAAAATTGCACTTATTGGCTCAGGTATGATTGGTGGAACACTTGCTCATCTTGCTGCACTAAAAGAATTAGGTGATATAGTTTTATTTGATATTGCAGACGGTATACCACAAGGTAAGGCGTTGGACATATCAGAAGCAGGCCCAGTAGATAAGTATGATGCAAAAATATCGGGTACTACCGATTATTCTGATATTGCTGGTGCTGATGTATGCATTGTAACAGCAGGTGTTGCTCGCAAACCTGGAATGTCTAGAGATGACTTACTCGGCATTAATCTTAAAGTAATGAAATCAGTAGGAGAAGGCATCAAACAGCACGCACCAAATGCATTCGTTATATGTATTACTAATCCTCTTGATGCGATGGTTTGGGCACTGCAAAAATTTAGTGGCTTACCAACTGAAATGGTATGCGGAATGGCTGGTGTGCTTGATAGTGCTCGTTTCCGTCATTTTCTTGCTGAAGAATTTAATGTTTCTGTAAAAGATGTAACTGCATTTGTTTTAGGTGGGCATGGAGATACCATGGTTCCATTGACAAGATACTCTACAGTTGCGGGTATCCCATTGCCAGATTTGATTGATATGGGTTGGACAACACAACAGAAATTAGATGATATTGTTCAGCGTACACGAGATGGTGGTGCGGAAATTGTTGGATTGTTAAAAACTGGATCAGCGTATTATGCACCTGCTGCATCAGCAATTGAAATGGCTGAGGCATTTTTAAAAGATCAAAAAAGATTACTTCCTTGCGCAGCTTATGTCTCAGATAGTTATGGGCTAAAAGATACTTATGTAGGAGTTCCTACGGTAATAGGTGCGGCAGGGGTTGAACGTGTTGTTGAAATTAAACTTAATGAAAAAGAACAAGAAGGATTTGATAAATCCGTGAACGCTGTGAAAGGCCTTGTTGAAGCATGTATAGTGATTGATACATCATTAGCATAAATACTTAATAAATTATACTTATTGAAACACGCCTTTTATGGCGTGTTTTTTTATCAAAATCATTAAAACAAATATAACACTTTTATAAATACTTGAATTTGTGATCACACTATTTTATTATGTGATCACAAATATGAGAAAAAACAGCACTTATACCGAATTTAATGATTTAAACCTTTTTCGATTTTTTTTTTGATGTATTAAAAAACTAAACTTCTCACCGCTTAAGGGAGCCACTTGCGATGAACATTCATGAATATCAAGCTAAACAACTACTGAAATCATTTGGATGCCCAGTATCCATTGGCTACCCTATCTATGATGCTTCAGAGGCAAGATCTGCTGCCGGTAAACTTGATGGCCCGTTATGGGTTGTCAAAGCTCAAATACATGCTGGAGGTCGGGGCAAAGGCTCATTTAAAGAAACCGATGCAGGAGATAAAGGTGGCGTTCGACTTACATTTTCAATTGATGAAGCTACCGCTGAAGCAGAGAAAATGTTAGGAAATACACTTGTAACTCATCAAACAGGCCCAGCCGGAAAGCAAGTGAATAGAATTTACATAGAAGATGGTTCAGATATTGAGACTGAATTATATCTTGCAGTACTTTTGGACCGCGTTACTTCTCGTATATCATTTGTTGCCTCAACAGAAGGAGGTATGGATATCGAAGCAGTTGCAGAAGAAACACCAGAAAAAATTATTACAGTAACAGTTGATCCATCACTCGGCTTTACAAAAGAAAACGGTAAAGATGTTTCTAATGCATTAAAGTTAACAGGAAAAAATATTGATGAATGTATTGAATTAACATCAAATTTATATCGAATGTTTGTTGAAAAAGATATGGATATGTTGGAAATTAATCCACTGATAGTGATGGAAAACGGTGGATTAAAGTGCCTAGACGCTAAAATGGCATTTGATGGCAATGCATTATTTCGTCAACCTGATATTCTAGCTTTACGTGACGAAACAGAAGAAGATGCAAAAGAGTTAGAGGCATCAAAATATGATCTTAGTTACATAGCATTAGATGGTGAAATTGGCTGTATGGTTAATGGCGCTGGATTAGCAATGGCTACAATGGATATTATTAAATTAAAAGGTGCAGAACCTGCTAATTTCTTGGATGTTGGAGGTGGAGCTACTGCAGAGAAAGTAACTGCAGCATTCAAAATTATTACATCAGATCCAAATGTAAAAGGTATTCTTGTAAATATTTTTGGAGGAATAATGCGCTGCGATGTAATCGCTGAGGGTGTAGTTGAGGCCGTAAGAGAAGTTGGTTTAACTGTTCCATTGGTTGTCCGACTAGAAGGTACAAAGGTTCAAGAAGGAAAAGACATTATTAATAGTAGTCCTTTTGACGTAATTGCTGCAGATGATCTTGACGATGCTGCTGCCAAAATTGTTAAAGCAGTGAAAGGTTAATCAAAATGTCCATACTTATTAACAAAGATACAAGAATTCTTGTCCAAGGCTTAACAGGCAAAACAGGTACTTTTCATACTGAGCAAGCTTTATCATATTTTGACACAAAAATGGTTGGTGGTACTCATCCAAAAAAAGGCGGTACAAACTGGTCATCTGCAAATGGAGAAAAATTACCCATATTTGCCAGCGTTTTGGAAGGTAAAGAAGCAACTGGAGCAACAGCATCAGTAATATATGTACCACCAGCAGGTGCTGCTGCTGCAATAGAAGAAGCTATCGATGCAGGAATAGAATTAATAACTTGCATAACAGAAGGTATTCCAGTGATGGATATGGTTCGTGTGAAAAACAAACTATCTAATTCAAAATCTCGGTTAATTGGAGGTAATTGCCCGGGGCTTATGACACCAAATGAATGTAAAATTGGAATCATGCCAGGATCAATTTTCAAAAAAGGATCTGTTGGGGTGTTATCAAGATCTGGAACCTTAACATATGAAGCAGTCTTCCAAACGACTAATGCTGGCCTTGGGCAATCAAGTGCTGTTGGTATCGGCGGCGATCCAATAAAAGGCACAGAGTTTATTGATATACTTGAATTATTCTTGGCAGACGCAGAAACACAATCAATTATAATGATTGGTGAAATTGGTGGAAGCGCTGAAGAAGAGGCTGCTCAATTTTTAATTGATGAAGCTAAAAAAGGGCGTAAAAAACCAGTTGCAGGCTTTATTGCAGGTGTTACGGCACCTCCAGGTCGCAGAATGGGCCATGCCGGAGCGATTGTTGCTGGAGGAAAAGGTGATGCAGGTTCAAAAATTGAAGCTATGAGGGATGCAGGAATTGTGGTTGCCGATAGCCCTGCTGGATTAGGTGAAGCTGTTCTTAAAGCAATTGGATAAAACTTATGCCAAATAGGCTGAGACGCAGAATAAATTTTAAATAATGGATTTTGGTTAGGTAAAAAAAATGACTGAAAAGCTGACAAATGAACAATTACATGCTTCCTCATTTCTGCAAGGACATAATGCTGAATATGTAGAAAAACTTTATGCAAAATATGTAGCAAACCCGAGTTCAGTTGATTCCACTTGGCAAGATTTTTTTGCTGAATTAAATGATGATATTTCTGAAGTTTTAGCAGAAGCAACTGGCCCCTCATGGGCACGCCCTGATTGGCCACCAGTTCCTAATGATGATTTAACCGCAGCACTTGATGGTCAGTGGGCTGAAGATCCTAATATTGCAGGACAAAAGATCAAAGAAAATGCTGTTTTAAATGGTAAGATAGCTACAGATTCTGATATTCAACAGGCAGTCTTAGACAGCATGAGAGCGCTAATGATTATTCGCGCCTATCGTATTCGTGGACATCTAATTGCAGACCTCGATCCACTGAACATGCGAAGTAAAGACCCTCACCCAGAATTAGATCCTCGCTTTTATGGCTTCAACGAAATTGATATGGACCGTCCAATTTATTTGGACAATGTGTTAGGGCTTGAATCAGCCACAATGCGTCAAATTACTGACAAGTTACTTGAAACATACTGTGGCACATTTGCTTTACAATATATGCATTTATCCAATCCCGAAGAAGCCGCGTGGCTAAAAGAAAGAATAGAATCCTGGGATAAGGAACATTTTTTCTCAACAGAAGGCCGAAAAGCTATTTTAAATAAAATGGTTGAAGCCGAAGGGTTTGAAAAGTTTTGCCATGTAAAATATTCAGGAACAAAACGATTTGGATTAGATGGAGCTGAGTCACTAATTCCAGCGATGGAGCAAATTATTAAACGCGGTGGAGCACTCGGAGTTAAAGATATTATCGTTGGTATGCCTCATCGTGGTCGCTTGAATGTTTTGGTTAACGTAATGTCAAAGCCATACCGCGCGATTTTTAATGAATTTCTTGGTGGTTCGTATAAACCAGATGATGTCGAAGGTTCGGGCGATGTAAAATATCATCTTGGAGCATCATCAGATCGTGAATTTGACGGAAACTCAGTTCACCTTTCTTTAACTGCAAACCCATCTCATTTAGAGGCTGTGAATCCCGTTGTTCTTGGCAAGGCTAGAGCTAAAGGTGATCAACATGGCAGAGACCGTGGGGCAGTTATGCCAGTATTGCTTCACGGCGATGCAGCATTTGCTGGGCAAGGTGTTATAGCAGAATGCTTTGGTTTATCTGGGTTAAAAGGTCATATTACTGGTGGGACAATGCATATCGTTGTTAATAACCAAATAGGCTTTACAACCTCACCTCATGACAGTCGTTCTTCTCCTTATCCAACAGATATTTCATTAATGGTTGAAGCACCAATTTTTCACGTTAATGGTGATGATCCTGAAGCAGTGGTTCACGCTGCAAAAGTTGCAACAGAATTCAGGCAAAAATTTCGAAAAGACGTTGTTTTAGATATCTTTTGCTATCGAAGATTTGGGCATAATGAAGGTGATGAACCTATGTTTACTCAACCTCAAATGTATAAAAAAATTAAAACTCACAAAACTTCATTATCAATATATACCGAACGCCTTGTTAATGATGGCTTAATCCCCGAAGGCGAAATAGAGGATATGAAAGCAGCATTCCAAATGCGCTTAAATGAAGAATTTGAGGCTGGAAAAGTATTTAAACCAAATAAAGCTGATTGGTTAGATGGTCGCTGGAAGCATTTGCAATCTAAAGATCCTGAATATCAGCGTGGAAAAACTGCAATTACAAAAAAACGCTTTAATGAAATTGGATCGGCATTAACTCGGCTACCAGAAGCATGGAATACACATCGAACTATTTCGAGAATTCTTGATGTAAAATCAAAAATGATTTCTTCAGGTGAAAATATCGATTGGTCAACTGGTGAAGCTTTAGCCTTTGGATCGCTACAAATAGAGGGATTCCCAATTCGATTATCAGGGCAAGATTGCACCCGCGGAACTTTCAGCCATAGACATTCAGGAATCTTGGATCAAAATACTGGAGAAAAATTCTATCCACTAAATAACATTCGCGATGATCAAGTTGGGAATTATGAAGTTATTGACAGTATGCTATCTGAATATGCTGTGCTGGGTTATGAATATGGATATTCTTTAGCAGAACCTAATGCACTCACTCTATGGGAAGCACAATTTGGTGACTTTGCTAATGGTGCTCAAATTATGTTTGATCAGTTTATTAGCACCGGTGAATCAAAATGGTTACGTATGTCTGGCCTGGTAATGTTACTTCCTCATGGAATGGAAGGGCAAGGGCCAGAACATTCATCCGCGCGCCCTGAACGTTTCTTGCAGAATTGTGCAGAAGATAATTGGGTCATTGCAAATGTAACAACTCCTGCAAACTATTTTCATATATTACGGCGCCAAATGCACCGTACATATAGAAAACCATTGGTATTAATGACCCCAAAATCTCTTTTGCGCCACAAGCATGCTGTATCAAAAATTGATGATTTTGTAGGGAAATCAAGCTTTCATCGTGTTTTATGGGACGATGCAGAAAATGGAAACTCAAGCACTAAACTCAAAGCTGATAAAGACATAAAACGTGTAGTAATTTGCACAGGAAAAGTCTATTTTGACTTACTATCTGAACGTGACGAGCGTGGAATAAACGACATATATTTAATGCGCGTAGAGCAACTGTACCCAGTTGCTAATATTGCCTTAAAAAAAGAAATGAAGCGTTTTATAAATGCTGAAATCGTGTGGTGCCAAGAAGAGCCTAAGAATCAAGGCGCCTGGTCATTTATTAATCCTCATATTGAGCGCAATTTAATTGAAATAGATGCAAAACATACAAGACCTAAATATATTGGGAGGAAATCAGCTGCTGCCCCAGCAACTGGACTAGCCAGTACTCATAAAAAAGAACAAATTATGCTTGTTGATCAAGCGTTGACGTTGAAAGGATAATTCGATGACTGAAGTGCGCGTACCAACATTAGGTGAGAGTGTAACAGAAGCTACACTAGCTACATGGTTCAAAAAAACTGGAGATACCGTAACTCAAGACGAGATGATATGTGAATTAGAAACAGACAAAGTAACTGTTGAAGTTGCTGCTCCTGTAAGTGGTCTCCTTTCAGAGATTGTAGCTGCAGAAGGCGTAACTGTTGGAGTTGATGCACTTCTTGCACAGATTTCAGAAGTGCCAGATTCAAATCTTATAAAAAATGAAAATACAAAATTAAATAAAGATAAATCAGCCTCTACAATTGAAATCAATGCCATAAAGAATGCACCGTCCGCTGAAAAATTAATGGCCGAGAATAAAATAACTAATATTTCTGGTACAGGAAGAGATGGAAGAGTAATGAAAGGTGATGTTTTAGATGCGATCGCCAACCCTACTCCGTCATTAAGCGCTGGAGCTCCAGCTAAGCCTCGTCAGGACAACCCTCGGGAAGAGCGCGTTACAATGACGCGCTTGCGCCAAACTATCGCACGAAGGTTAAAAGAAAGTCAAAATACTGCTGCAATGCTTACAACATATAATGAAGTTGATATGACTGCAGTGATGGATCTTAGGGCAGAATATAAAGATCTATTCTTAAAAAAACACGGTGTAAAACTTGGCTTTATGTCATTTTTTACTAAAGCTTGTTGTCATGCGCTTAACGAAATTCCAGAAGTAAACTCAGAAATTGATGGTACTGATGTTATTTATAAAAACTATGTAAATATGGGCATAGCTGCAGGCACACCAACTGGATTAGTTGTTCCAGTAATTAATGATGTAGATAAAATGTCATTCGCTGAAATTGAAAAAGCAATTTCGGAAAAAGGTGCGCGCGCAAGAAGTGGAAAATTATCCATGACAGAGATGCAAGGAGGATCATTCACAATATCAAATGGAGGTGTTTATGGTTCATTAATGTCGTCTCCAATACTTAACCCCCCACAGTCGGGAATATTAGGTATGCATACAATTCAAAAACGACCAATCGTAATAGATGATAAAATTGTTATAAGACCAATGATGTATTTAGCGCTTTCATATGATCATAGGGTAGTCGATGGAAAAGGCGCAGTTACTTTCTTGGTGCGCGTTAAAGAAGCACTTGAAGACCCAAGAAGATTATTAATGGACCTGTAATTTAGTAATAAATAATCAAAGTTATACATTTTAAATAATATTGAATAATTATCGTTAATAAGAAAGGCTAGCCTCAATGACAAACTATGATGTAATCGTAATTGGTAGTGGACCAGGAGGATATGTTTGTGCAATCCGATGTGCTCAATTAGGTCTGAAAACGGCTATTGTAGAAGGTCGGGATACTTTAGGTGGAACCTGTTTGAATGTTGGATGCATTCCATCAAAAGCTTTATTGCATGCTTCTCATTCATATCATGAAGCAACTCATAATTTTGAAAAAATGGGCTTAATTATAAATAGTCCAAAAATTGATTTTAAGAAAATGCAAGATTACAAAAATGACGTAATTGCTCAAAATACAAAAGGTATAGAATTTTTACTCAAAAAAAATAAAATTGACTGGTTAAAAGGTTGGGCAAAATTAAATGCTCAAAAACAAGTTATAATTGATGAAGATGTCTATGATGCAAAAAGTATTGTTATTGCAACTGGTTCAGAGGCCTCTTCAATACCAAATGTAGAAATTGATGAAAGCCGCATCGTAACTTCTACTGGTGCTTTATCACTGTCAAAAATACCAAAATCTATGGTAGTTATTGGCGCAGGGGTAATTGGACTTGAAATGGGAAGTATTTATTCAAGGCTTGGCACTGAAGTAACTGTAATTGAATACTTGGATCACATTACTCCAGGAATGGACTTAGAAATTTCCAAAAATTTCCAAAGAACACTAAAAAAACAAGGACTAAAGTTTATTATGGGAGCTGCGGTTCAGTCAGCAATAAGCACTAAATCAAAAGCAACTGTTGTTTATAAAAAATCTGACGTTGAGACCAAGATTGAAACTGATATCGTATTAGTATCAACTGGTCGGAAGCCATTTATAGATGGACTTAATTTTAAAGAAATAGGCGGGGAATTAACACATACTGGGCAAATCAAAACAGATAACAAATGGAAAACTTCCATAGATGGTATCTACGCAATTGGTGATGCAATTACTGGCCCAATGCTAGCGCACAAAGCCGAAGACGAAGGCATGGCTGTCGCTGAAGTGTTATCTGGCAAACATGGCCATGTAAATTACAACGTGATTCCTGGAGTAATATATACTACTCCAGAGGTAGCCAACGTGGGCAAAACAGAAGAAGAGTTAAAAGAAGCCGGTATCGCTTATAAGGTTGGAAAATTTAGCTTTATGGGAAACGGAAGAGCAAAAGCAGTGTTCCAAGGTGAAGGCTTCGTTAAGCTTTTAGCAGATGAGGCAACAGATCGAATTCTAGGCTGTCATTTGATTGGCCCTGCTGCAGGAGACCTAATTCATGAAATATGTGTAGCAATGGAATTTGGGGCATCAGCCCAAGATATAGCCATGACTTGTCATGCTCATCCAACATTTTCAGAAGCTATGCGAGAAGCCGCTCTCGCATGTGGAGATGGTGCAATTCACGCTTAATTCTAACTTGGTAAAGTTAAGATATATGCTAATCACTAGCAAGCATTCGCAAGCCTTGTGTCACATCTGCTCTTATGGCTAGCTTTAAACTTGGCTCATCACCGACTTTCAACGCAGCTATTGCTAAACGATGATTATGTGAAGCTTCACGCCTCTGCAATTGAGAATATAAAGATCTCATAGTGGGCCCCAACTGTAACCATACGGTTTCAACCAAGGCTAACATCGCTGGTGCTTGTGCACGTAAGTATAATGTTCGGTGAAATTCTAAATTACGACGAATGTAATCGACTGCATCATCTTTGACTATAGCTTGGTCTATTAAACTATTAATATTGCTAAGTCGTTCTAATAAATTTAAATGAGCCCGAGGCAATGCTCTTGATGCAAGTTCTGGCTCTAAAAGTGCACGAATTGAGGCTAATTCTTCAATTCTATCATTAGATAATTCTGGAGTTGCAACCCTTCCAGTAGATGAAATACTTAAGGCACCCTCAGCACTCAAACGACGAATTGCATCTCTTGCTGGTGTCATTGAGACACCAAACTTTGATGCTAAACCTCTGATCGTAACTGATTGGCCTGGTTCTAGTTCTCCATGCATAATAGATACTCTGAGAGCTCTATATACACCTTCATGGCTTATAAATGTTGGATCAAGTTCATTCATACCTCATGTGATCACAAATTAACCAAAGATTAAAGCTTATATTGATGTAATAAATTACCATTTGTTTTTAGCCATAATCTATTAAGTTTGTAATTTGGAAAAACACTTTCAACTAATTGCCAATATTCATTTGAATGATTCATTTCAATTAAATGGCATACTTCATGTGCTGCAACATAATTTTGCACTTCACGAGGTGCCATTACTAAACGCCAAGAATACATTAATCGCCCGTTTGAAGTACAAGAGCCCCAACGTGAAGTGGTATCGCGTAATGTAATTGAATTAATCTTGCATCCTAATAATTTTGCAAAATAATCAGATGAAGCCATTAATCTTTCGCGTGCTAAAGTTTTGTAGAAAGCCCTTAACTTTCCACATATGTCTTCTTCAGCACCTGGAACAAACAAACTATCATTGTTAAATGTTACAACTTTCTCAAATCCACGCCTGATAAAAACTTTTTTCCCATCCAATAAAATTCGTTCACCAAATTTTATTGGAATGGGTTTTAATTGCCGTGATAAATGTTTGCGCATCCAGCCTTCTTGGCTAGAAACAAACTCTTTAGCTTCCCTCATATTAGATGATCTTGGTAAAGTTAGGCTAACTTTATGATCTTTATTCGAAATACGAAGTGAATATCTCTTAGCTTTCGAATTTCTTCGTAATAATATTTCGATAGGTGGATCACCAATTATAAAAAAATCACTCATTTTTTTATAATATTCACACAATTAAGCAATGCAATGCCATTTAGTGCTCTTTTTTTAATATAGGCCTTTGACAAGCTTGCCTTGATGTGGCAATTCGCCAGAAGAATTTCGAAAATTTTTTGAGAGGGAACATCCTATGCCCAAAGAAGAATGGGGCGTAAAACGTCTTTGCCCTGAAAGTGGTAAACGGTTTTATGACTTAAACAAAGATCCAATAGTTAGCCCATATACTGGGACTGAATACCCATTGTCTTTTTTCACAGAAGATAAATCTAAAGCATCACTTTCAGACAAAGCTGATAAAGCATCTATTAAAGAAGCAACAGATGATGATTTGGTTGATGATGTTGATGTATTAGATGATGATGATGTCGCAGATGTAGATTTAGGCGACGACGTATTAGATGATGATGATGATGCTGATACAGTACCTTTAGAAGAAGTTGCTGGCGTTGCATCACCTGATGACGACAGCTAAATAATATCCACATTTAAAATATTAGGTGTGGATACTTTAGCTTAAAAGGGGCCTTAGCTCAGCTGGGAGAGCGCTTCGCTGGCAGCGAAGAGGTCAGGAGTTCGATCCTCCTAGGCTCCACCAATGTTTCTCATAAATATGTTAGTTAGTTAAAAAGACTCCAGTTCGAATTCTAACTCAGAAGGTAAAACACCCAGACCATTCACGGGCGTCATATCCTGAGGACAAGCCGACATAACAATAATGCAATCTTCATATGCTTTTAGCTTTATAGAATCACCAGCACTAGAAACTGGGGCTTCCCAGCTATATTTTCCATTATTTTCAGAAACAGGAATATTCATCCAAATGTTAAATGGACTTGGGATGTGTTTTATTGGTACATTAATTGCCAGTAGACTCATTCGGAAATTATCTGCGCAGTTATCGTGATAACTGACTGCGCCAAGTTGCTGATATCTAGCATGATCACAGCAAGCAATTAAAATATCATGTATCCCGGGAGATGTATCTTCTACTATCTGAATTAGTGGACGCCGGCGATTAGTTACAAGTATATCCCCCTTACTAACATAGACACGCCCTAATGCCGTTCGAGTATGTTCCATTGAAAGGAATTCAGATTCCGAACCATCAATTAATGCAAAAAAATCACATACTTGATTACCTCTAATATTGTGTATGGAAATACTTTGATTTTTTTTAAGCCGAACTGCCCGCCCCTGTCTAGCAGGAATTAAATATCGTTTTCCAATTTTACCTATACCATTATGGGATATTGGCTCTTTAATACTGCTGTTTTGGCCATCAGGTTTAGCGGGGTCATAAAATTCTTTTTGCATAATATAATCGCCTCACATGGGATTACTCGATAATGTAAATTAAATGATAAATAAGCCACCTAATCTAAGTTTTCAATAAAGCGATTTAGCTCATATCAGGCATTAGCAACTAACAGCTCATTTATTAAACAAAATAATTAAATTTAGAAAAAGCTTTTTATTGGATTTTTACAATAATTATAAGTGGATTAATTTGAACTCTTAAATATTGATAAAACCGCACCAAAACAATTTTCTTAATAGGTTCAGGCGTTATTTAAATTTTTAAAATAAATATTCTGTCTCTTATACACATCTGACGCTG
>OJHD01000074.1_pt1 | contig 21545 bp, 24 predicted proteins | sample 1594981 | NCBI WGS metagenome assembly OJHD01 (sample SAMN05416720, study PRJEB24817) | seawater metagenome | isolation source: Sea water | place: Canada:Atlantic | collected 2013-07 | reverse complement strand
ATGTGTATAAGAGACAGGATACAAGTAATTTATAAACAAATAATGTCAAATTTCTTGAAAATCTAACTTTTAATTTAATTAAAAATCAACAATCTTAGAATGATTTAACAATCCATATTGTAAATAATCCCATACATACAAAAAGTAATCCAATTACTCTTCTAGTATCATGGTTCATACTTTCAATTGCGCGAATTAGGTTCTCAAAACGCGATGGGGCCAGTACTAATACCAGCCCCTCTATAACAGCAACAAGACCAAGTGCTGTTAAAAATTCATTCATTTAATTGTATCGGATTTCAAGTAATCAAAGAATTCACTATCTGGTGAAATAATCATTGTTGAGTTATCACCTCTCAGTGATTTCACATATGCATTTAATGAACGGTAAAATGCAAAAAACTCTGGATCACGACCAAACGCCTCAGCAAAGATAGCATTTCGTTTACCATCTGCCTCACCACGAATAATATCAGCAGTTTTTTGAGCCTCAGAAGTTGTTTCAACAACAGTTCTATCTGCAGACGCTCGAACTCTTTGTGCTGCTTCATTACCACGAGCTATTTCATCTGCAGCTTCTCGTTCACGCTCTGCTCTCATCCTACCAAATGTTGCTTCAAGATTTTGCTCTGGTAGATCAGCACGTTTAATACGCACATCAACAACCTCAACCCCAAGTACAGTAGATTGTTCACGAACAGCGTCTCGAATTTCAGCCATTAATGCAGTTCTATCAGTTGAAAGAATTTCATTAGATGTAACTCGCCCTAATACAGATCGCATACCATCATTCATGATACCATCTAATTTTTGAGTAGCCGATCTTTGCCCACCTGAGCCAACGGCTCTTCTAAACTGCACCGGATCTTGAATGCGCCAAAGCGCAAACCCATCAACAACTAATCGACGATCATCTAATGGAGTAAACTCATCTGGTTGAACATCTAATGGCAAAATACGGTCTTCATATTTAACTATTTCATGAAGAAACGGGACTTTGAAATTAAGACCTGGGTCAACAATTACAGCAGTAACCTCACCAAACCATAATCTAAGAGCTTTTTCGCGTTCATCAACTACATATACTGAAGACATGAACAGAAAACTGATACCTGCTAAAATTAGCAAAAAGAAATTAGAAAAACGTGTCATTAATTGCCTCCAGTCTTTTGTTTCATCAATTCATTCAAAGGCAAATATGGGACAACACCCTGGCCACTACTATTTTCATCAATAATAACTTTATTTATGTTTCCATAAACTTTTTCTATAGTTTCAAGATATAAACGTTTGCGTGTAACACCAGGTGCTTTTGCATACTCATCATAAACAGCCACAAAGCGTGATGCTTCACCCTCTGCTTCATTGATCGTTTGTGTTCGATATCCTTCAGCTTGTTCCATTAATTGGGCAGCCTTACCCCTTGCTTCTGCAACCACTCGATTAGAGTATGCATCAGCTTGCTTCTCAAGAGTATCACGAGTTTGTTCTGCAGCCTGAACTTCACGGAAAGCATCAATAACTTCACGAGGTGGGTTTGCTCCTAATAAGTTAACACGAATAATATTTATTCCTGATCCAGCAACATTACCTTCATCATCAGTTCCGTATGTGTCTAATGTATCTTGAATAAGTTTCTTTAATTCAGTGGTAATTGCACCACGGTCTTTATTCAAAATAGGAGATAAGTTACTTCTTGCTATAATTTCTCTCATAGCTGACTCTGAAACTGCTCGTATAGTTTCTTTTGGATCTTGCAAATTGAAAAGAAATTGCTGAGCATCAGTTATATTCCATACTACTTGGAAATCTATATCTACGATATTTTCGTCACCTGTAAGCATCAAGCCTTCGTCAGCTCTTGCACCACGTCCTACACCAATATCTTCTGAATTTTCTCTTGTTACTGGTAAAATTTGCTTTGTTACGACAGGCCAAGGAGCAAAGTTTAGACCTTCATTTCCTGTTTTATAATATTCTCCAAAAAACAATTCAACAGATTGTTCTGATGTATCAACTCTGTAAAAACTATTAAAAACCCATAAACCAAACAACGCTATGATTATTAAACTGTATCCGCCAAATCCAAGGCTAGATCCACCTCCACCGCCTTTAGGTGAATTATTTTTATTGTTTGCTCCGCCTTTACCTCCCATGAGGACACGCAATTGCTCTTGTCCTTTGCGAACTAAATCATCTAAATCGGGACCTTGTCCACCACCAGAGGGCGGACGATCGCCACCACCATTATTACCAGAGCCGCGATTACCGCCGCCATTACCCCAAGGGCCACCTGTGCCATTACCAGCCATATGTTCAAATTCCTCCTAAGAACTTGTATTTTATTAAATACTATCTGACATTTTTCGCCAGAATTTCAAGTATGATATTATCTTTATCTTGTTTCTGAAAAGATTACAGTTAATAATTCTTAACGTATTGGACTATTCATAGTAACTAATTCTTCTGCCGCAGTGGGATGTATAGCCATAGTTCTATCAAAATCTTCCTTTGAGGCACCCATTTTAATAGCAACAGCAGCCAATTGTATCATTTCTGCAGCAGCATGACCCACTATATGGCAGCCCAGAACTTTACGGTTTTCTTTTGATACTATCAATTTCATGAGCATATGCTCATTTCGCCCGGCTAAGATTACTTTCATAGGCCTAAATTTAGTAGAATAAACTTCAATCTCAGTTTGCTTTGCGGCATCTTCTTCAGTTAACCCAACAGTTCCAATTTCAGGCTGAGTAAAGACAGCAGTAGCAATAAGCTCATGATCTGGAATTGTAGGGTTAGATTTATAGACTGTCTCAACAAAGGCTGTTGCTTCTACAATAGCAACTGGAGTTAATTGTACCCTATTGGTTACATCACCAATTGCATAAATATTATCAATGTTGGTTTTAGAATATTCATCAACAACGATTTCACCCTTGAGACCAGTTTCTATACCTAATTTATTTAATCCTATGTCTTTGGTATTAGGAATTCGTCCAGTTGCATATAATATTTGATCAACAGTTATTTCTTCGTTAAAAATATCTTTTACTAAATATCCACTTGGAGTCTTTTCAATACTTTTGATATCGTTGTTTAAGCATAAATTTATACCTTTATTTTTCATTTCATCTGCGACTAAATTCTGAACGTCTTCATCAAATCCACGTAGAATTTGCTTACCTCTGTAAAATTGTGTGGTGACAACCCCCAAGCCATTTAATATGCAAGCAAATTCGCAAGCAATATACCCACCACCAACAATTAATATAGTATTTGGTTTTTCTGGTAGGTCAAAAACTTCATTTGATGTAATGACATGCTCACTTCCAGATACATTTGGAATAAAGGGGCGCCCACCTGTTGCAATTAATATATTTTTTGCAGAAATAGTTTTCCCATTTGAAAGCAAAACAGTATTTTTATCTTTTAAAACAGCACGTGCATTAAAATGTATAACTTTATTATTTGTTAAAATATTAGAGTATATATTTTCAAGTCGATCAATTTCTTTGTTTTTAGCTATTATAAATTTTTTCCAGTCAAACAATTTTTCAGAAAATGACCACCCATATCCAATAGCATCATCAAACATTTCTGAAAATTCAGATGCATAAACCATTAATTTTTTTGGAACACAACCACGTATGACACAGGTTCCACCATAACGGAATTCTTCAGCAAGGCCCACTTTTTGCCCATTTTGCGCCGACAGTCTCGCTGCTCTTACTCCGCCAGACCCCGCCCCAATAACAAAAAGATCAAAATCATATTTCATTTATATTATCCTTAAAGAATATTAATTTTCTTTATAAATTCAGAAAGTTCCTGAATATTATTTAAGCTATGCACCCAATCAGAATTGATTCCTGATTTTACGCTAGCTTTACCAGTTGAATCACCCATGATAATCGAATTTGTCATTCCTAAAAAAAGGCCTGTTTCAACCACACCTGCTATATTTAATAAAGCATTAGATAAAGAATGTGGATTTCCAATTCGGATTAATTTTAAATCTAAAATATAATGTCCTTCATCAGTAATGATTGGCGATGAATTGCCTCTTCGATTGACAACACGGCAATCAACATCTTCATCTTCCAAAATATTTTCTATCAAACGTTTTGTAGTTTTCCAGCCAAATTTAACCACTTCAACAGGTAAATCAAATGATCCAAGATCTTCAACTTGTTTTGACGCATCAGTTATTATTATTAATTTATCAGCTGCCGTTTCAACAATTTTTTCTTGAAGCAAGGCAGCGCCGCCACCTTTGATTAAATTCAAATTTCTATCAAACTCATCTGCACCATCAATGGCTAAATCTAATTGGCCTAATTCATCTAACTTTGAAATTTTAATTCCTAATCTTTCTGCTAATTTTGTTGTTTCAGAAGATGTTGCACAAGCCGTAATTTGCAAACCATTTTCATTTACCTCATGTGCCAACAGCTTTACCAACCAAGCAGCCGTAGAGCCCGTGCCTAGACCTAGTTTCATATCAGACTCAATAAAATCTAATGCTCGATAAGCAGAAACAAATTTGCCAATTTCAGATGGGCTTAAATTAAGTGTCATAGAAAAGGTCCTTTAGTGAAGATTCTTTATCTTTGTATATTTTTTAATTAATTTCTGCACGTTGAAATAAGATAATATGTCCAAAATCTCTCAAATGTGACGTGTTTTTTATTCCATACAAATTTTTTTTCGATATGTTTATAAAAAATAGGAATTTTTTATGTTTCTTTCAATCTTTGATATTTTTAAAATTGGTATAGGCCCATCCAGTTCCCATACGATGGGGCCAATGGTTGCGGCTGGAAAATTTTTAAATCAACTATTAAAGTATAATATTAAAGCTGAAAGCTTAAGCGCATCACTTCATGGCTCATTAGCTTTTACTGGTAAAGGACATCATACTGATTACGCCACAATAATGGGTTTAATTGGATTTAAACCTGAGACCTTTGATTCAAACAAAGCACAACTAGCATTAGATGAATTAGCTAAGACTGGTAAAATTCAACCAGAAGGACATCCTGAATATTTGTTCAATCCTAAGACAGCAATTAGGTTTGATTTTGAAAAAAATTTAGATGGTCATGCGAATGGAATGATTTTTTATGCATTTGATTCCATAGGAACAGTTTTATTTGAAGAAACATATTATTCAATAGGTGGTGGATTTGTTCAAACTGCTTCAGAATTAGCTTCAGGAATTTCAATATCTAAAATCCAAAACCCAACTCCTTACCCATTTAAAAATTCTGATGAGATGCTTGAAATGTGTGTTTTAAGTGGCAAATCAATTGCTCAATTAAAGTCAGAAAATGAACAAGCCAACATTACTAAATCGGAGCTTTCAAAAGGAATTAATAAGATTTGGGACGTAATGAATAACTGCATTGAAGAGGGCTTGAAGAAAGATGGCATTTTACCTGGCGGTTTATTTGTTAAACGCAGAGCAAAAGGAATACATGAATCTTTACGACGAGAGCAAAGTAGAAATATAGCTCCTCCGCATATTATAAATGATTGGATGTCTTGTTATGCTATGGCAGTAAACGAGCAAAATGCTGCAGGTGCTCAAATAGTAACTGCTCCAACAAATGGAGCAGCTGGCGTAATACCTGCAACACTAAGATATTATCTTGATCATGTTCCCTCTGCTTCAATATCAAAAATACCAGAGTTTTTGCTAACTGCAGCAGCAATCGGTGGTTTGATTAAGAGCAACGCTTCAATATCTGGTGCAGAAGTTGGTTGCCAAGGAGAAGTTGGATCTGCAGCGGCAATGGCAGCAGCAGGACTGTGTGCAGTTTTAGGTGGCACTCCACAACAAGTTGAAAACGCAGCAGAAATAGCATTAGAGCACCACTTAGGGATGACATGTGATCCAATTAAAGGCTTGGTTCAAGCACCCTGCATAGAACGTAATGGATTAGGCGCAATAAAAGCCGTTTCTGCAGCTTCCTTGTCTTTAAGGGGTGATGGAATACATCTCGTGTCTCTAGATGCTTGTATAGAAACTATGAGACAAACTGGGATAGATATGAATTCGAAATATAAAGAAACATCACTTGGTGGATTGGCTGTCAATTTACCTGAGTGCTAAAAGGCCATTGTTCTAAAATAATTTGCAGTACACTATGTGGAAAAATTGCTAATGCTAAACCATTATCAATCCACACCTCAATATGACTTTTAACATTCTCATTAGATGTTGATATTTTTCCATTAGGATTCATTGAGATACCATCAACATTCCACATTAAGCCTTTAGATCTTGCATTTGTATGATCCATTGGAAATAACGAAAATCTTGTATTTAATGGTAATTCTAATTTTAAATATTTAGGACACACTACACAAACGTCTTCTTCACCAATTAAAAAAGCAATCTGATTTGATTTAGATATTGCATTAAATGACGCCAATGTATGATCCATTCGACCACCCAAAAAACCATAACAAATTATATATTTAGCATTGATAGTATGTAGTGATTTTTCAAGATCATTAGTATTTTGATCTAAATCTTGATAAACAGGGTAGTAGACATTCTTTTGTATATCTACACTATCCAAATCACCAATCAATCCAGATATCAATAAGTTGTATTTTATAGCATAATTCAATCCAGAATCTGCACAAAATAATTGTTTTTTACTAATTCGGATATCATCGATCTGTGACTTATTTACTTTGCCACCACCAATCAAATTGACGCCTTTGTTAGAAGTAAAAGAGCTATTATTCGTCATAATAATTTATTTAATTAATCATCTTTTGTAGTTTCATTTGGGTCAATTTGACCAACACCAAGAAATATTTTCTTGAAAGGAAAAATCCATATTATACCTAAAACGACATAAATTATGAATTCCAAAATTATATTTGGCCTAGGTAAAAGATTAGTTAGTATTACACATACCATAATATAGACTGGTAGTCCTACTAAGAGAATAATTAAAGACCAACGCCTTCTTGCTTTGTAAGATAATGCCATCAGTCTGCAAACGGATCTGTAACTAAAATCGTATCTTCGCGTTCAGGGCTTGTAGAAACTAAAGCAACTGGACAATCAATCAATTCTTCAACTCTTCGAACGTATTTTATAGCAGCAGCAGGCAAATCATTCCATGATCGTGCCCCTTCTGTACTTTCAGCCCAACCAGGCATACTTTCATAAATAGGTATACACCTTGCTTGCTCTTCAGCAGCTGTAGGTAAATACTCTAACCTTTCACCATCTAGGTCATACGCAACACATATTTTTAATGCTTCAAATCCATCTAGAACGTCTAATTTGGTCAGGCAAATTCCAGTAATTCCAGAAGTTGCACAAGTTTGACGAAGCAAAGCAGCATCAAACCAACCACAACGGCGTTTGCGCCCAGTTGTAGTTCCAAATTCGTGACCTCTTTCACCTAATCTTTGTCCATCATCATCATTTAATTCTGACGGAAAAGGTCCCTCTCCAACACGTGTAGTATAAGCTTTAACAATGCCAAGAACATAATCTATTGCTGTAGGCCCCAATCCTACTCCTGTCGCAGCTTGACCAGCAATTACATTAGATGAAGTAACAAATGGATATGTGCCAAAATCAATATCTAAAAGTGCACCTTGCGCACCCTCGAATAATATACGTTTTCCTGATTTTCTTTTTTCATTCAAAACTTTCCATACTGGTGCTGCATATGGAAGTATTTTTGGAGCTATTTCTTTTAGTCTTGATAATATCAAATCACGATCTATCTCGTCATAGCCCAAACCTTTTCTCAATGGATTATGATGCTGTAAAGCTCGGTCAATACGTGCTTCAAGGGTTGCCATATCAGCTAAATCAGCAACTCTTACAGCTCGTCTTCCAACTTTATCCTCATATGCTGGACCAATTCCACGCCCAGTTGTGCCAATTTTAGTACCTTTACTTGCAGCTTCTTCTCGCAATCTGTCTAGTTCACCATGGAATGGCAGTATTAAAGGTGTATTTTCAGCAATCATTAAGTTTTCAGGATTTATAGAAATTCCTTGAGCTTCGATTGTTTTAATTTCTTCAAGCAAATGCCAAGGGTCAAGGACAACACCATTGCCTATCACAGAAAGCTTACCACCTCTAACGACTCCCGAAGGTAACGCATGTAATTTATAAACTTTAGAATCTATAACCAAAGTATGGCCGGCATTGTGCCCACCTTGAAACCGCGCGATAACATCTGCTCTTTCAGATAACCAGTCAACGATTTTACCTTTACCTTCGTCACCCCACTGGGCACCAACGACAACGACATTAGCCATAAGGTTCTCTTTCTTCTGTTAGAATCTTATCTTCTCTATATAGAGCCATATCAATGCATGAAATACCCAATTTGTCGCTACAATCATAATCTTGCTGGTTAACTTGAAGCTTCTCATTAAAATAACCCATCGACAGCCACTATCCTTTACCCTAAAAAGCCACAAGTTATTTTGAACATATAGGCTTTAGTTATGCAGAACGTCGTACTTATTATTCACTTAATCCTTTCAGTATCATTGATTGGTATAGTTTTACTTCAACGCTCCGAGGGCGGAGGTTTAGGTATTGGTGGCGGCGGAGGTGGTAACAATGGAGGCGGTCGTCCCAAGGCAGCTCCATTAGCTAAAGTAACTTGGATTATAGCTGTAGCTTTTTTAATCACATCGATCACGTTGACAATTATAGCTGCGCAAAACTCAGTTGGAAGCTCTGTAACAGATGACTTCACTGCCCCAGAATCAGACTCACTAGAGTTGCCAAAATCTTTAGAAGGTAATTTATTGCCGCCTTCAGCTGCTGATGAGCCCGCATTGCCACCAAAAGCAGAATAAATTTAAAAATATAGTAAGATCAAACGCTTAAATATCATTTGAATTAAGCGTTTGATGTATAACTATTTTTGTAAATAATCAGATTTTAATAATATAATCAAAATCATCATGATTATCCTTGCCAGAATCATACAAATCTCGTATTTATCAAATCCCGTGAGTACAGTGTTTTTTTGGCTGTAATTCATTAATAAATTTTAATAATCACGGGAGAATTAACACCATGGCTCGGTATGTATTTATAACAGGTGGTGTAGTTTCTTCATTAGGTAAAGGATTAGCATCAGCAGCCTTGGGAGCATTACTCCAAGCACGAGGATATTCAGTTCGTTTACGTAAACTTGATCCATATTTAAATGTTGATCCTGGAACAATGTCACCTTTTGAACATGGAGAAGTTTTTGTTACCGATGATGGAGCAGAAACTGACCTCGACTTGGGACATTATGAACGTTTTACAGGTGTAGCAGCCCGACAAACAGACTCAATATCTTCAGGACGTGTCTATACTACAGTTCTAGAAAAAGAGCGTCGTGGTGATTATTTAGGTAAAACTATTCAAGTTATCCCCCACGTTACAAATGAAATTAAAGATTTCATAGAAATTGGAGACGATGAAGTTGATTTTATGTTATGTGAGATCGGTGGAACAGTCGGGGATATTGAGGGATTACCATTTTTCGAGTCCATTAGGCAATTTTCTCAGGACAAGCCGAGGGGTCAATGCATATTTATGCATTTGACTCTTTTGCCTTATCTTGGCGCGTCAGGGGAATTAAAAACAAAGCCTACACAACATTCCGTAAAAGAATTACGCTCAATCGGTATAGCACCAGATATTTTAGTTTGTCGCTCTGAAAAAGAGATTCCAGAAAAAGAGAAAGCTAAATTAGCATTATTTTGCAATGTTCGTCCGGATGCAGTCATACCCGCTTATGATTTGAAAACAATTTATGATGCACCTCTAGCTTATCACAATGCTGGAATGGATAGAGCTGTATTAGAAGCATTTGGAATATTAGATACATCACCAGAGCCAAAATTATCAGTTTGGGAAGATGTTTCTGATCGAATGCATAAGCCTGATGGTGAGGTAAAAGTTGCCGTTGTAGGCAAATATACTCAATTAGAGGATGCGTATAAATCAATATCAGAAGCATTAACACATGGTGGAATGTTTAATAGGGTCAAGGTGAAACTTGAATGGATCGATGCTGAGATATTTGAGAAGTCTGATAATGTTGCCGGCACTCTTTCTGGCTTCCATGCTGTGCTAGTTCCAGGCGGCTTTGGTGAAAGAGGAACTGAAGGCAAAATAAAAGCTGCACGATATGCTCGAGAAAATAAAATACCATATCTGGGTATTTGTCTTGGCATGCAAATGGCAGTTATTGAAGCTGCACGAAATTTAGCAAGAATTGAAACTGCTGGATCTGAAGAGTTTGATCATGAAGCTGGCCAAAAACGTTTTGAACCTGTTGTTTATCACCTCAAAGAATGGGTTGAGGGAAATCGAACCATAGAACGTGCAGTTAATGATGATAAAGGCGGCACAATGCGCTTGGGTGCTTATAATGCTACTCTATTGGAAGGATCCAAGGTTGCAAAGATATATGGAGAAACTGCCATATCAGAGCGACACAGACATAGATATGAAGTTGATATAAAATATAAAAAGAAATTAGAAGAATGTGGTTTAATATTTTCTGGCATGTCTCCAGATGGCAAACTTCCTGAAATTGTCGAATTTGTTGATCATCCATGGTATATTGGAGTTCAATACCACCCAGAGCTAAAATCAAAGCCATTTGCCCCACACCCATTATTTCGTGATTTTGTAAGAGCAGCTTTAGAACAAAGTCGTTTAGTTTAAAATTAGCTATTAGTCTTTTTATAAGACATTTATTTTGAGGAGATTTTTATGTTAAAAGATATCTTAAATGCGTTTAAAGCACCTGAGACATCAACCTTAAGAACAGAAGATGCAAGAATAGCAATGGCGGCCCTACTTGTTCGCATAGCTCGTTCAGATGAAGATTATGATGATGATGAAAAACTATTGATAAACAAAATGCTTCAATCACGTTATAATTTAGTTAAGGATGAGACCGAAAGCATACGCAAACAAGCTGAAGATTTAGAAGCGCAAGCTCCTGATACAGTTAGGTTTACGCGATTAATTAAAAGTTCAATACCTTTTGAGGATCGCAAATCGATTGTAAGAGATCTATGGGCAGTAGCGCTGTCAGATGGAAAAAGAGATTCGGAAGAGAACAATTTAATGCGACTTATTGCTAATTTGTTGGGAGTAAACGATAGAGATAGCGCATTAGAACGTCAGAGTATTCAAAACTAAAATAATGAGTAATTAAATGAAAATTGGTATATTACAAACTGGCATAGCAGCCGAAGCTTTGATTTCCAAGCATGGTGATTATCCAGATAATTTTAAAGCATTTCTGCAAGATCGTGGCTTTGAATTTGAAGTATATCAAGTAATTAACAATATATTTCCAAAAGATATTAATGAGTGTGAAGGTTGGTTAATTACTGGCTCAAGGCATGGAGCATATGAAGCCCACGACTGGATACCGCCACTTGAAAAGTTTATCCGAGATTTATATTCTGCTGATATACCATTAATTGGTGTATGTTTTGGCCACCAAATTATTGCAAAAGCTTTAGGTGGAATTGTGGAAAAATTCAAAGGTGGATGGACCGTAGGCCCGCAAGTATATAAAAATGAAGATGGTCAAGAAGTTAGATTAAACGCATACCATCAAGATCAAGTTATATCTGCGCCAGAATGTGCAACACATATCTCAGGAAATGAAACCTGCAAAAATGCTATTATAATTTATGATAATAAAGTTTTTACAATGCAACCACACCCAGAATTTTCAAATACATATATTCGTGAATTAATTGATGCCAGAGCCATTGGTTTAATAGATAATGATATACTTGAAAATGCTCGCAATAATCTCAAGGACGACCTTGATGCAAAAGAAATTGCTAACCAATTTGAAGCATTTTTTAAAAGAGCCTAATTTATTTTTAAATTAATAAATTCTATTCCAATGAGCGAAAATTATCTTTCAGCCATGGCATTCTATTGGTTAATGGACTTACAACCTGTTCTTGAATAATTGGTCTTAGGATCTTTGCTACTTCTTGTGGCATTCTCACCATGGCATCTTTTCTTGCAGTTAAAGAAATAGTCCGTGACATTTTACCAAATGGTAAAGGTATTAATTCAACATTTTCTTGAAACCTTTGCGCTCTTAGAAAACCAAGTGGAGTAGTAATGGTCCAGCCTGTCTTGTCAGCTACCATCGATAGAATGGCATGATAGTTATTAAATTCAAATTGATTTGGAAGTTTTATCCTCTGACGAGTTAAATGGCTCTCTATTTGACGCCCCATTACAGTCCGAGCAGAATAATGAATGAACGGAAGGTCAAATAATTGTTTTTGAATATTTTGTTTATGATCAATTGTGCCTTTTGCTACAGCAACAACAAAAGGTTCTGTAAGAACAGGATGAACTTCCATCCAATCTGGTGCACGTTCTAAATCTGCACAAATCACCATATCTAAAGTTCTTGCATGAAGCTCCTCAGACAATGCATAGCTCTGACCACTTTGCAAAAGGAATTGGCAATTTTTCATTCTCTTGGCCAAGTTTTTCATTAAACTTGGTGTAACGTCTGCGTCAAAATCATCTATTACGCCTAAACGCAATCGAACCATTTGACTGTGATCAAATTGAGCTAATTCGGATTTTGCTTGCATTACTTCAGACAAAATAGCACGTGCTCTGTGCAAAAATAATTGTCCAGTTGGTTTTAGTTTCATTGGACGGGTCGATCTATCTAGTAGTTCACTACCGAGCGCTGCTTCAAGGTTTGTTAACTGCTGTGAAATGGTAGAATTACTAGAGTTTAATCTTTTTGCAGCAGCCGAAATAGATCCTTCTTCAACTGAGGCAACAAAAATTTCTATACCCCAAAGTGAAAACTTGTTAGCAGTATCGACCAAAACAATCTCCTAGTTTAACTTTTTAATATTATTATTTACTCAGCGCAGTAAAGTACATCGACCGTCTAAAATAATAATGTTTAAATTTTATAAATACACTAAAGGTATAGAACATGAAACAATCAGTTATAGTCATTGGCTCAGGTATAACGGGAGTGAGTTGCGCAGAGGAACTTCGCAGATCAGGAGCCAAAGTTACGTTAATTGATCGTGTTACTGCGGGAGATCCATCACAGACATCGTATGGTAATGCTGGTATATTGGCTCGTGAGGGTATTATGCCAATAGCAAACCCATCAATGTTAAAAATGATACCACAGATTTTGTTATCTCCAAACAGTCCTATTTATTTGAAGTGGTCATATTTAACTAAATTTTCTCCTTGGGCTGTAAAATTCATAATGAATGGAACAAGACCTAAAGCATTGCCAATAATATTAGCTTTGAACGAATTACTTTATGATACTGTTGAAAATCATATTCAATTATCAAAAAATACAGATGCAGCTCGCTTTATTCAAAAAGGTGATATGACGTTTCTTTATAGAAACCGAAAGCAATTTACTACTGACACATTTGCAAATCAAGCAAGAAGAGATTTGGGTATTTCTTGGGATGAATTATCGCGCGATAAACTATTAGACCGAGACCCCCATATATCTAAACTTTATCAATTCGGCTTAGCCTATAAAAATCATGGTTGGATAACTAATCCAGCCGCGTACGTCTCAAACTTAGCTAAACATTTTCAAAAAAATGGTGGGAAAATTTTAATTGGTGAGGTTTCAAAAATTAATGGAAATAATGTTGAACTAAAAGATAGCACTATACTTAAAGCTGAAAGTATTGTTCTAGCAACTGGAGCATGGTCAAAGAGTTTAGCGATGCAATTAGGCCATAATATTCCACTTCAAGCGGAAAGAGGCTACCACTTATCTTTAAAAAATGCTTCTCAAATGCCACCTAATACTTACTTAATTACTGATAAAAAATTTGCATTAACTCCAATGGACGGTTTTTTACGATGTGCTGGACAATCAGAGTTTGCACCACTTGAAATGCCCCCAAACCCAAAAGCAATAAAAAATTTGCGCAAATTTTTATTTAGGCTTTATCCAAAGCTTGAATACGAAACTGAAACAATATGGCAAGGTACTAGACCCACGCTGCCTGATAGCCTTCCAATGATTGGGAGAAGTAGTAAAAATACATCTGTTATATTTGCATTTGGATCACAACATTTAGGTCTGACTATGGGACCAAAAATTGGGAAAATGGTACGTGATATTATTTTTGAAAGACAAAGTAATATTAACATGAAACCATATTCATCTGATAGGTTTGATTAATTTAAATATCACACAATTTAACTCTAATTAAATTCAAGGGTTTTCTCAGTCGAAAACCCCTTATATAAGCAACATATCAACACAAGAGGAAAAGTGTGATGCGTACAGCAAATATTAGCCGCAATACGGCTGAAACAAAGATTTTGGTTGAAATAAACCTTGATGGAACAGGCCAATATGATAACAAAACTGGCATTGGTTTTTTTGACCACATGCTAGACCAATTATCACGTCATTCTTTGATTGATATTAAAGTACATGCAAATGGTGATTTGCATATTGATGATCACCACACAGTTGAAGATGTAGGAATTGCTTTAGGTAAAGCATTATCCGAAGCAGTGGGTGAAAAACGAGGTATAAATCGTTATGGTTCAAGCTTACTAGCTATGGATGATGCATTAGTTAGATGTGCTCTAGACTTATCTGGGCGTCCATTTTTAGTTTGGAATGTTAATATACCTGCAAGTAAAATAGGAACTTTTGACACAGAGCTTGTGAGAGAGTTCTTTACTGCATTTTCATCTCAAGGGGGATTAACTTTAAATCTAAATGCACTTGATGGATTCAACAGTCATCATATAGTAGAGGCTGTTTTTAAATCTGTTGCCCAAGCTCTAAGAACCGCTGTTGAAACAGACCCTAAAAAAGAAAACGAGATACCTTCTACAAAAGGCACTCTTTCTGAATGACAACGGTTATCATTGATTACAATTCGGGAAACCTAAGATCAGCTGAAAAAAGTTTTCAGCTGATGTCTGATGAATTAGGGATGGGACAAATTAAAGTCTCCAGCGATCCTGAAATTGTGTCTAAAGCAGACAGGGTAGTCCTGCCAGGAGTTGGTGCATTTGCAGACTGTAAACAAGGACTAAATTCGATAAGTGGGCTTTATGATGCAATTGAAGGACATGTTAAAACCGGCAAGCCATTTATGGGTATTTGCGTTGGCATGCAAATGATGGGAACTTGTGGTCATGAACATGGTTACCACAAAGGCTTTGACTGGATAAAAGGTGATGTTAAAATAATGTTGCCTAATGATAAAAATCTAAAAATTCCTCACATGGGTTGGAATAATTTAAATATATCAGGGAACCACCCAATATTTAATAATATCAATGAAAACGATCATGTATATTTTGTCCATTCGTACCATCTTGAAGTTAAAGATAATAAAAATTTAATTGCGAGTGTAGATTATGGTGGGAAGATAACAGCTGCAGTTGCCCATGAAAATATTATAGGCACTCAATTTCATCCAGAAAAAAGCCAAACAGTAGGATTAAAGGTAATAAGCAATTTTTTAAAATGGAATCCTTAATATTAAAAATATATTTATTTTTATTTTAGCATAACTTTTGCAATTTCTGTCACATAAGAGTAATCCCTAAAAAAATCTTAATTTGGAAATTTACTATGATTCTTTATCCCGCAATTGATTTAAAAGATGGAAAATGCGTTCGATTATATAAAGGACGAATGGAGCAAGAAACTGTTTTCAATGATAGTCCAGCAGATCAAGCAATTAAATTTGCAAATGATGGCTGTGAATGGCTTCATTTAGTTGATTTAAACGGAGCTTTTGCAGGCACACCAATAAACTCTTCACCTGTTGAAGAAATACTTCAGTCTGTAAATGTGCCTGTTCAATTAGGTGGTGGTATAAGAAATTTAAACACAATCGAAAACTGGCTAAGCAAAGGTTTGTCTCGTGTAATACTTGGGACAGTTGCAGTAGAGAACCCAGAGTTAGTTGAGCAAGCTTCAAAAGAGTTTCCAGGAAAGATTGCAGTTGGGTTGGATGCCCGTAATGGCATGGTTGCTACACGAGGATGGGCAGAAGAAACAAGTATAGAGATAACCGAATTAGCCAAAAAATTTGAAGGCATTGGTATATCAGCAATTATATATACTGACATAAATAGAGATGGTGCGATGGAAGGACCAAACGTTAAAGCAACTGCAGAATTAGCAAATGCGGTTACTATTCCAGTAATTGCTTCGGGCGGAGTTTCTTCGATGAATGATTTAAAAGCATTGAAGACATGCGGTGCGCCATTAAATGGTGCTATATCTGGGCGTGCATTATACGATGGAATAATTAATGTACCTGAAGCAACTGCATTTTTAAAATCTTAATTTAATTTAAATAATATATATTTTTAATTTATCACTTTGTCTTTGGTATTAAGAAAGGTATTAAAGCATTATGTTGAAAACCAGAATAATACCATGTCTAGATGTTAAAGATGGTCGCGTCGTAAAAGGCGTTAATTTCATTGACCTAATTGATGCTGGTGATCCTGTGGAAAGTGCAAAAGCATATGATTTAGCTGGTGCGGATGAATTATGTTTTTTGGATATTGCAGCAACAATTGAAAACCGTGGAACAATGTTTGATGTAGCAAAACGCACAGCAGAACAATGCTTCATGCCATTAACAATAGGTGGTGGAGTTAGAAACCCCGAAGATGTAAGAAACTTACTATTAGCTGGTGCTGATAAAGTGAGCTTTAATTCAGCCGCTGTTGCAAACCCAGATATTATTACAGAGAGCGCAAATAAGTTTGGGTCTCAATGTATTGTTGTTGCAATAGATGCAAAAACTGTAAGCCCTGGAAAATGGGAAATATTTACGCACGGTGGACGTAAAGGTACAGGAATTGATGCTGTGGGGTTTGCAAAGCTCGTTGAAAGCAAAGGTGCCGGTGAGATATTATTAACATCCATGGACCGCGATGGAACTCGCGATGGCTATAACCTAGCGTTGACCTATGCTATAAGTAATGCAGTAAATATACCTGTTATAGCATCTGGTGGAGTTGGTAATTTAGATCATTTGGTTGATGGCGTTAAAAAAGGCGGCGCGTCAGCAGTTCTAGCTGCTTCTATATTCCATTTTGGTGATTACACTATTAAACAAGCAAAAACGCACATGCAAAATGCTGGCGTAGCAGTGAGACTTTAAAATGCCAAATATATTAACACGCTTAGCCCAAACTATTGAAAGCCGAAAAGACGAAGGTGATAAAAAATCTTATGCAGCAAAATTATTCAAACGAGGCCCTGAAAAATGTGCTGAAAAGTTTGGAGAAGAGGCTGTTGAAGCAATTATAGCTGCAGCCAAAGGCGATAAAAAGAATTTAACTGAAGAAGCTGCAGATGTCATATTTCACCTGTTAGTGATGCTTTCATCATGTGATGTTAAATTTAAGGCAGTACTTCAAGAACTGGAGCGCCGCGAAGGTAAATCAGGTTTAGTTGAAAAGTCTGAGCGTAAAAATAAATAATTATCAAGTACTTATACAATAAAGCTAATGTATTTATTGTATATAATTACTTATTTTCCTCATATATTATAGGAAACCAATCAGTTCTTATTTCATCGCCTGCTCTCATTCCATGGTTTGGAAAAGGTGGAGATGTTGGACCTGGGCGATCAATATATCTGGCATCGTCACCTAAAAATCGTAAAGAAAAAGCTCGTCGTCGCAAATTAGTTTTATTACCTCGCGCACCATGTAATATTCCATAGTTAAATGCGACCACATCACCTGGCTCCATATTCCATTCCTTAATATCCATACCCTCCAAATCAGGATCAGGTACTTTCATATATTTATCATCATCAGGGTAGAAATTTGTTTCAGAAAGCCATCTGGTAGGTAAAACAGGCTTATCCCATAAATGACTCCCCGAGACACATCTCAAGCTTGCATCTTTGACGATATCAAGTGGTGACCAAAGACTAACATTCTGAATACCATCTATAAAGTAATATGGTCCATCTTGATGCCAAGGAGTTGCTTTTGAGGTACCAGGCTCTTTAACTAAAACATGATCATGAAAAAATTGTGCTCGATTAGATTCCATTAGGTTGGCTGCGATTTCAGCAGCAGGAGAATTCCAAATTACATCTTCGAATTCCGAGATACGATTCCAATTGCAATAATCATCAAAAAACCGACCATCCTCTCCTTCTTTTAGGTTTTCTGCTGCATATGGCCCAGGAAATGACATGTTATAATCTATACCTGATCGAATTATATCAATATAATTAGAAAAAAGTCCTTTTATTAGGACAACACCATCTCTTTGGAAGCTTTGAACATGGTTATTTGTTATGAGTTTATGCATCTTTAATACACCTATCAATTTTATGTATATTTATAACACCATTAAAAAATATAGGAAGAGTGGCGGTGTGGTTAGACAAACGAGATACGGTATTGGCCGCACTAGTCTTTGCGGATTATAGAACAAGAGGCAACTAATGGGACGTCAAGTTTGTCTGACAGTGCCCCTGAGAGTGTCCTATAGGACGAAGTATTAAAAACTGCAATTAGTTACTGGGTGTCTTTTTGTCGCAAACTTTGTTTAAAATTGATCTAGAATTAAGCCACAAAAATCCTATGTGAAGGTCTTGCAGTATAATACTGCTTAACCCCTATATTTGGAGATACTATATGTTACGTCGTAATTTTATTGCCTTAACTTCTGTAGCCACGATTGCATCAGCTTCCATCGCATTTTCAGGTGGACACCAGAAAGATATCGTAGAGACCGCAATCGGTGCTGGCTCTTTCACCACATTGGTCGCTGCTGTACAAGCTGCTGGTCTTGTCGATACGCTTAAGGGCGAAGGTCCGTTCACGGTGTTTGCACCTACAGACGAGGCGTTTGCTGCATTACCAGAAGGCACAGTCCAAACTCTATTGTTGCCTGAAAACAAAGATAAACTAATCTCAATTCTCACTTACCACGTTGTATCAGGCAAAGTTATGAGTGGCGATTTGAGCAACAACATGATGGCGACAACAGTCCAAGGCGGCCAAGTTCAAATTATGACCACAGCAGGTGTAACAGTTAATGGTGCCAATGTGGTTACTGCTGACATTGAAACATCAAATGGCGTCATTCATGTAATTGATGCTGTTATTCTTCCAAAGTGATAGAAAGACTATTAGAATAATAGCTATTGAATTAAGTTACTCTTATATAAGTAAAAACATATGGCTCCCTAGTTTTATTATTGGGGGGCCGTCTAAAGTCATAAGAACAGATCTTAAGGTATTGTCAGACAAATCCGCCCATTACTCTGTCGGCGACGTATTCCCAATTTGGTGTCAATTCCATCTTTTCAAATCCTTACAGTCGTTCCATTCGCAGGTTAACAGCAGTTGCTGACTGCCGCGCCCCAACCGATGTCGCATAATGAATAAAGGAACCCCCAATTACACTTATCGCACGACCGGCAAATCTGACAGCCGCGTCGTGTAGCGTGGGCTTCGGTGATCTGCCCGCAACTGCCAAGGTCTTTTCATCCCCTCACTCGCCAGTACCATCGTCTTCTTACCAAAGCGAGTGTTGATGTCATCAAGCGCCCTCATTGCTGCGCTTTGTTGAAGTTGTGGTACATCAAAGAGTGTTCTGGGTCGATCTTCAATCGGCAAAAGATCATCGAGCATAATTCCTGCCTTCGTAAACCCAAATGAGCGGCCCTCGCCTTTTGGCCACGCAGATTCTGCGCATCGCCGCGCGGCCTGCACCAACTCAAAAGTATCACAGGACATTGGCGTCAATCTGGTCGACCGAGAACCAGAGTATTGCGGCCGATCTGGTCTATGCCGGTTTGTGTGAAAGAATACGGTCATTGTTCCAGCCACAAGTCCGTGCTGACGAAGCTTCTCTGCTGCTCGTGTGGCATGCGCGCTTAAAGCCTGAAAAACAGTATCAAAGTCCAACATTGGTTGGCCTGACGATCGCGTCACAGCCATCCCTTTTCTTTGAGGTTCCACATCATCAAAGGCGAGGCATGCTTCTCCTTGCAGCTCAAGAACTGTTCGTTCAAGAACGACAGTGCCAACTGCACGTGCTTGTTTTGTCGGCATGTCCCTCAAGTCAGCGGCGGTTAAGATCCCAAGGCACTTCAGTTTTGCGTTGGTCTTTCTTCCAATGCCCCAAATGTCGCCAACTGGCACCATCGGTAGAAGCCAGTCCGCCAGCGTGTCGTCCATCATATCCATTACGCCAGCAAAAATCGGGTTTTTCTTCGCAATATCATTAGCACATTTGGCCAGCGTTTTTGTCGATGCAATCCCAACTCTTACCGGCACACCGATGCGACGCAGTACTTCGCGGCGCATTGCTTGCGCATGCACCGTTCGATCTTTGAAGCCGCAAAAGTCCAAAAAACATTCATCAATTGAGTAAATTTCAATATTTGGTGTAAAATCTTCATACACTTCAACAATACGACGGCTGATATCCCCGTATAAAGTGTAATTCGAACTGAAAACTCGAACACCGTGTGCTGCAATTTTATCTTGGATCAGATGCAGAGGCTCACCCATCTTGATCCCAAGCGCCTTTGCCTCATCCGAACGCGCGACTGCGCACCCGTCATTGTTGGACAGTACAATCACAGGCACATTCCTGAGAGTTGGATCAAATATCCGTTCAGCTGAGACGTAGAAATTTGCACTGTCAGAAATTGCGATAGGTCGTTTCATTCAAGGTCGTACTTGCGTACGATTCCAGCAATCACGCCCCAAATTTCACTATCTTCCGTCAGTTCGATGTCTGGAAAACTTTCGCGACAATTCGCAGGAGCAAGGAAATATTTCTGATCCCGTTTACGCAAAATCTTGGCTGTTACGGCACCTTCGACGATGGCCAAGACAGCCCGACCAACGCGACGTTTTCCTGCACGATCAACCGCGATCAGGTCACCATCACGAATGCCAACGTCCCAAAGGCAATCACCCTCAACGCGCCACCAGAACGTTGACGAAGGGTGACGGACAACCCAAGAGATCGGATCGATCTCATCCTCGAGGTCGTCGGCAGCCGGCGATGGAAAGCCAGCACTGACAACCCCTGAGACAAGCCTCATCGACATTCCATTTGTAACGATTGGTGTTTCTACAAGAAAAACCGGCATTCGAATCTACTCCAATGTTCACTTTATGTTCTGCAGTTTCGTTTAGTTTGACGAGGTGGTCAATGTTTTTTGGTCTATAATATTTGCCAGGCATTCCACTGCTTGTAAGCGATCCCTCATGGCTTGCCTGAGGATGTTCTCAGACATGCTAAATAAGGCACGGACGCATTTCACTTTTAATATCTGGGCTCTCCAAAACCCACCCTCGCCAAATGAGCGTCTGAGTAAAGGCTATAGAATCGGTGATATCAAGGCCTCAGCCCATGCATCACACAAAACGCACGCCTGTATCTCACTGAAACAACGCGGTTATTCACGCAATTATGGGCTAGTTTGCAATCTGGGGAAGC
>OJHD01000069.1_pt1 | contig 22151 bp, 19 predicted proteins | sample 1594981 | NCBI WGS metagenome assembly OJHD01 (sample SAMN05416720, study PRJEB24817) | seawater metagenome | isolation source: Sea water | place: Canada:Atlantic | collected 2013-07 | reverse complement strand
CGAGATTCGCCTTAGTCTCGTGGGCTCGGAGATGTGTATAAGAGACAGGTCATGAGGTAATCCTTTAATAGGCAACAATGCTTCTGCTATACCATTATCTATTGACACAAATATTCCAAATTTATGAATAGATATGATATTACAATCTATAATTTCATTAATTTTATTCTCATATAAAAGTGTGATTAATCTATCAGTAGTTTTTCTCTCAGCAGAAGTTGCAGTTCTTTCAGTATTGGAAATATGCTCACATATCAATTTTAAATCAATCTCTTCTTCTGTATTTTGTTTATTTTTTTTTGAATTATTTTTTTTGATTATAGAAATAATCTTTCTATGAATTAATAAATCTGCATATCTACGTATAGGTGAAGTGAAATGTCCATAGTTTTTGAGAGCTAGTCCAAAATGAGAGCTGTTTGTGTTATCATACCTAGCTTGTGATTGACTTCTTAAAATTGATTGATTGATCATTTCTTGCTCAGGAGTTCCATTAGATAAATTTAAGATTTTATTCATCAATAAAGGATGAGGAACTTTTCCAATTAATATAGTTGATAATGGTTTTCCTATTAAGTCGATTAATATTTTGTATTTTTCTTGACTAGGAGGCTCATGAACTCGATATATACAATCCATATTTGCGGTTTTAATTTCTTCTGCAGCGGCAACGTTAGCTAAAATCATTAATTCTTCAATTATCTTATTACTAGTTATCCCATAAATAGTATCCACATGAGTAGGCCAACCTTTTTGGTCAAAAGAAATAACTCTTTCTGGTAAATTTAAATTTAAAGCGCCTCTTATTTGACGCTGTTTTTCTAAAAGGTTATAAACTTGATACAAAGAATTAATAACTTTTAGCGTTATTTTGTCCAAGTTATCTAAACTAGCTTTGTTATTAATAATATCTTCAACTTCATTATACGTAAAACGTTTGGCTGATTTAATAATAGATTGAAAAAATTTATGTGTTTTTTTAATGCCATTATTATCTAAAATAATCTCGACTGTTAAACATGCTCTATCTAAGTTTGGTTTTAAAGAGCATAAATCGTTTGACAATTCTTCTGGCAACATGGGAACAACAAGGTTTGGGAAGTACACAGAGTTTCCTCTTTTTCTTGCTTCCTTGTCCAATGCTGAGTTCTCTTCTACATAATAAGACACGTCAGCTATAGCAACTAAAATTCTCCAGCCTTTTTTGTCATCTAATTTCTCAGCATAAACTGCATCGTCAAAGTCTTTTGCATTATCTCCATCAATAGTGACTAATGGAGTTGTGGTTAAATCAACACGAGATTGATTTTTAAGAGGCTTGATTTTTTTTATTTCCTCTAAAATATTTTCTTCAAATTTATCACTTAGATTATACTCCCTAATTGCTAAATATGAGTATGTTTCTGGATTTAATGAAGATCCAATAACTTCAATTATTTCCGCATAGTTTAATTGATTATTATAATTTCTTTTAGAGTTTTGATTTATTTTTAACTTTTTAACTTTTAAATTTTTTAGAATTTGTCTTGATGCTGATTGGACCTTAACTATATCGCCTTTTTTAATAGTTAAGTTTTTGGGCACTATAGGTAGAATTATCTCTCTACTTTTTTTCCCTCTTTCTAATTCTTGAAGAATAAGTTCTTTTTGAAAATTTAATTTAACTTGTGCATAAAAAAACTTTCTTTCAATTTCTAATTTTTTGATAATTTTAATAACTTGTATTCGATCATTAAAAAAACTCAATTGCCCTAATACATGATCATTTTCATCAAATTTTATATTTTGATTATTGTAGGGAATTTTAATTATATTTTGAGAAAATTTTGGATCTAATATTCTTGCTTTTGCAAAGCCATCATTATCTATAGAAATTATTTCTAATGATAATATTAATGAATTTAAAACTTCATTAACCTGATCACCATTATTTTTTTTCATTATTATTAAACTAACATATTAATTAAGGGACTACTTTTTTTTAGTAGGTTTCTTTTTAGATCTAGGAGGTCTTGCCGCTTTTGCAACTATTAATTCAATTGCTTGCTCAAGATTTATTTCTTCCATAGAGATGGATTTAGGAAGAGTGGCTCTTATTTTATTGTACTCTACATAAGGACCAAAACGACCTGACTTAGCCAGTACTTGTCCATTTCCATCAGGATGATCTCCCAATACTCGGCCAAGATTTTGACTGTTTTCACCAATTAATACTACAGCATGATTTAAACCAATATTCATTACTGTTTCGTCTGCTGGTATGCTAATGAAATTAATGGCATATTTTAAATACGGCCCATAGCGTCCTATACCTGCTGTTATTTCTTGCCCAGTTTCAGGGTGTGTTCCAATAACTCTTGGTAATGAAAGCAGACTTAAAGCTTTTTCGAGATTAATTGTATTTGCTTCAATAAGTTTTGGTACGCTTGTTCTTTTTGGTTTTTTTTCTTCCCCAAGTTGCAGGTAGATTCCATATGGTCCTTTTTTAATTAAAACATTTAAATTAGTATCTGGATCAATTCCTAAAACACCATCATTTTCAGGCATAAATGTATCATTATTATCACCTTCATCATTTTGATTGCTAGCGATTTGTCTAGTAAACTTACATTCTGGATAATTAGAACATCCAATGAAAGCACCATATTTTCCTAATTCCAGTCCTAATTTGCCATTTGAACAAGTAGGACATTTTCTGCTTGGTTCACTGTTTTCTTTGTTATCAATTTCTTTTGGAAAAAACAAGTCTGTTAATTCATTTTCTAAGGCCTCAAGAATTTTATCTCTCTCTAACTCTGACATTTTATCTAAATGAATTTTAAAGCCATCCCAAAATTCTTTTAATAATATTTTATAATTAAGCTTTCCATCAGATACGCTATCTAATTTTTTTTCTAATTCAGCAGTGAAATCATATTGAATATATTGACCAAAGAAATTATTTAAAAAGGCAGTAAGTATTCTACCTCTCTCTTGAGGAATATGTTTGCCTTTTTCTTTTTCAACGTAACTTCTATCAACTAAAACTTTTAATATTGATGCATAAGTTGAAGGTCTGCCAATGCCTAATTCTTCCATTTTTTTAATTAAACTTGCGTCAGTATATCTTGGTGGCGGCTGAGTAAAATGTTGATCGCTATCAACCTTTTCTAGATCTACTTTTTCACCATCAATCAAGTTAGGTAAAATTTTATCATTCTCTTTATCTTTATAGACAAAAAAACCAGGAAAATAAACTTGGGAGCCATTTGCTCTGAATGCAATTGTTTTATCTTCTGATGTTATGTCAGCTGATGTTTCGTCTAATTCTGCAGACTGCATTTGACTTGAAATAGTTCTTTTCCATATTAATTCATAAAGTTTTAATTGCTCATTATCTAGATAATTTGAAATAGATTCTGGATCACGTCCAATTTCAGTTGGTCTTATTGCCTCATGAGCTTCTTGTGCATTGGCAGCTTTAGATTTATAAACTCTAGGAATGTCAGGTATAAATGTTGCTCCATGACGATTAGTAATTTCAGCTCTTATTTCATCAATTGCCTGCGAACTTAATTGAACACCGTCAGTTCTCATATATGTGATTAAACCAGTTGTTTCTGATCCTATATTGATACCTTCATATAACCTTTGAGCTATGCTCATAGTTCTAGACGCTCCATAACCTAATTTATTTGAAGCTTCTTGCTGCAGTGTTGAAGTTGTAAATGGAGCTAATGGATTTCTTTTTACCCGTTTTTTTTCAATTTTTGTTATATTAAATTTTGAATTTTGAATTTTATCAAGGGCTAGGTTTGCTTCTTCTTCTTTTTTAATATCCATCTTAGCAAGTTTTTTGTTATCTAATATAATTAACCTAGCAGGAAACTTTTCTTTAGTTGATTGTAAGAAAATAGATGAAATTGACCAATATTCCTCTATATTAAATTTTTCAATTTCCAATTCTCTTTCACAAATCAGTTTTAATGCAACTGACTGCACTCTTCCAGCTGATTTAGATCCTGGTAATTTTCTCCATAAGATTGGAGAAATTGAAAACCCAATAAGATAATCTAAAGCTCTTCTTCCTAGATAAGCATCAACTAGTTCAGAGTTTATTTCTCTAGGATTTTTCATAGCTTCTAAAATAGCAGTTTTTGTAATTTCATTAAAAACCACTCTCTGCACAGGTTTATCTAATATAATTTTTTTGCTATTTAAATATTCCTTTAAATGCCAACTTATTGCCTCACCTTCTCTATCGGGGTCAGTAGCAAGGATTAAAGTGTCTGCTAGTTTTAATTCACTTATAATTTCTTTTATAACTTTATCTTTACCTTTATGCATCTCCCAAGACATTTTAAAATCTTCTTGAGGAAGTACTGCTCCATCTTTTGATGGAAGATCTCTTATGTGGCCAACAGATGCTAAAACTTTATAATCGCTTCCAAGATATTTATTTATAGTTTGAGCTTTTGCGGGAGATTCAACAATTACTAACTTCATTTATTTTTATCCTGGGTTTGTTAAAACTAATCAAATATTAATAATTAAGAAAACATAATTTTGTTGCAAATAACATTACTTTATTTAAATAACAATAATAATATTTTTATATTTTAGGTTCAGAACCATTGATTAGTCTTCTGATATTTTCCCTATGTTGAAACCAGCAAATGGATGAAATCATTAAAGAAGCAATTAAAAAATAATTTTCAGTTGAATTAAAAAACATTAATATTGGAATTAAAAGATATGCTAATAAAGCAGACATTGAACTTATTTTAAAAATTTTTGTTGTTATTATCCATATCAATAATGCAGCAAGGCCAACAAAAATATTAAGAGTAATTATTAACCCAAATCCAGTTGCCACTCCTTTCCCTCCTCTAAATCTAAGCCAGACTGGAAAACAATGACCTATTACTGCACCAACAGCAACTAAGGATTGAAGAAGTTCTAAGTCAATAAAGCTTCTTATTAAGAAAAAATTAAAAAATAAACTTGTTATAAATATAGCTAAGGCTCCTTTCCCACCGTCAAGAATAAGTGTAAGCAGAGCAATTTTTTTATTGCCAGTTCTTAAAACATTTGTTGCGCCAATGTTTCCACTTCCTATATTTCTAATATCACCTAGTCCAGATAATTTAGTTAAAATTAATCCAAATGGAATTGATCCAATAAAATATCCAAAAAGAAATAGTGAAATTAATATCCAATAATAATTTAAATCATTAATCATTTTATTAATTTCTGATTAAGCTCTTCATGAACATATGCTAAACGACCTTTGATAAATGTTCCTATTACTCTCCCTTTAACAGATCTTCCATCAAAAGGAGTAGGACTAGTTTGCATGTGCTCTTGAGTGATTTTATTAATGGTTCTATCATCAAAAATGAAAAAAGTAGCATCTTCCTTTTCTTTTAATGAAGGTGCTTCAATTTTTAATAATTTTGCAGGCTTAGTTGTAATCATGGCAAGGGCTTTATTTAAACTTATAATATTCTTATGAACTAGTTCCAATGTTAATAGAAATAATGTCTCTATTCCTGATGCCCCAATAGAAGCTGCTGAAAATGGCTGCGCTTTTGTATCTTTAGATCTTGATCTATGATCAGATGCAATTGCATCTATTGTCCCATCTTTAATACCCTCTATAATAGCTAATCGATCATCTTCTGTCCTTAAAGGTGGAGAAAGTTTGAATGCAGTATCATAATTTAATAAAGATGTTTCATTTAAGCAGAAATAAGGAGGAGCAGTATCGCAAGTAATTTTTAATCCTCGTTTTTTGGCATTTCTAATTACATCAACAGCTTCTTTGGTAGAAACGTGAGCTACATGATAATGAACTCCTGTTAATTCAGCTAATCTTAAATCTCTTTCAATTATTATCACTTCGGCACAAGAAGGGATGCCTATTAATCCAAGTCGAGTTGATGTTTCACTTTCATTCATCTCACCTTTTATAGAATTTGTAGATGCTTCATTTAATCCTGATAAATCTGGATCTTCTGCGTGCTGAATTATGGGTTGATTAATCATTGCCGCATAGCTCATTAAACGTCTCATAACTAAACTGTTTTTTATACTTATGTTACCATTAGTAAAGCCTACAGCACCCATTTCAGACATTAAGCCTAATTCTGCCATTTCTAAGCCATCAAGATCTTTAGTAGCGGCTCCATAAGCCTTGATAAAAGGAAGAATAGGATTTTCTGATTGTCTATGAAGGTGATCTATAATGGATGGATTGTCTAGTCTAGGTGTTTGGTTTGGGAGAACAACCATAGATGTAATTCCGTTTTGAACAGCTATTTTTTGAATTGCTTCAATGTTCTCAGTTTTGCCAAGATTAACTCGGATATCAGTTATCCCTGGCGCCATAGTTAGGCCAGTACAATCATATAAGGGGGTATTATCTTTTTTGTTTGTAGTATTTATATTTACAACTTTAATAATTGATAAAATTTTACCATCTTTTACTGTAACATCAGATATTTGATCATAATTTGTATCTGGATTAACAACTCTAATAGATTTAAAAATTATATGTGTCATAATTATTTTTCTATATTATTCTGTTTTGTAAAATTAAGGGCCTCAATAGTAGCCATTCTAATAGCCACGCCCATCTCTACTTGAGTTTTTATTAGACTTCTTTCGCTGTCATCAGCTAAAGCTGATGCAATTTCTACACCCCTATTCATAGGTCCTGGGTGCATAATTACGGCATTTTTATTAGCCAGAGATAATTTTTCTTCATCAAGACCAAAATATTTAAAATACTCTCTTTGAGAAGGTGTCTCGGTTCCTGCCATTCGTTCATTTTGAAGTCTTAAAAGCATTACAACATCAGCATCCTTAATACCTTCTCTCATATCAAAATAACACTTAACACCAAGTTTTTCTAAATTATTAGGCATTAATGTTGGTGGGGCTATGCATCTAACTTCTGCTCCCATTATTGTTAATAAATGAATATTTGATCTTGCTACTCTACTATTAGCTATATCTCCACATATACTAATTTTTAGACCTTCTAGATATCCAATTCTTCTTCTTATTGTTAAAGCGTCTAATAAAGCTTGAGTTGGATGTTCATGTCTTCCATCTCCAGCGTTTATTATGCTACAATCCAAGTAATCTGCAAATAAACTAGGCGCACCACTATGGGGATGCCTAACAATTAATACATCTGGTTTCATAGCATTTAAAGTGCTTGCCGTATCAAGTAAGCTTTCGCCTTTTTTTATTGAAGAATTTGTTACAGATATATTAATAACTTCTGCTCCAAGTCTCCTAGATGCTAATTCAAATGAAACTCTGGTTCTTGTAGAATTTTCAAAAAAAACATTCAAAATTACATAGCCAGAAAGACTTTTTGTATCATTATGTCTATCTAAGTTGGCAAAATAATCAGCTCTATCAAGTAAGCTTTTAATCTCTAATTTAGCCATTCCTTCAATTGCTAACAAATGAGGAGACGATAATTGTACTGGGGAGGAATTTGAATTTTTGTAATTATTTTTTAATATTTTTATCATTAAAAATATTGTCTTACATCTTTTTTTGTAATCCGTCTAGTGCTGATTGTAATATCCAGCAAGCGGCAAGCTGGTCTGTCCTTGAAGATCTTTTCTTTCTAGATAAGTCAGCAAGTATCATTGGTTTTTCAATAGCCATAGTTGACATGCGTTCATCTTGAAGCAAAATTGGTAAATCTTTAACATTTAATAAACTTTTAATAAAATCTCTTACAGAGTCACATCTTGGCCCTATACTACCATCCATATTGAGTGGCCATCCCATAACTATCCCTGATATATTATATTTTTCATAAATATTAATAAGTTCTTCTATGTCAGATTTAATTTTTTTTCTTTTTATTGTTGAAATTGGTGACGCAACCATTAAGTTTGAATCACTAACAGCAATACCTAATGTTTTTGTTCCAGGGTCAATCCCTAAAATTCTTTTTTTAGGAAAAATGTTCAACAAAAATTCATCAGGCTTGAAGATAGGCATAATTGATGCTAACAGACTTTCTTATTAATTAAAATTTAATCAATGGAATGAAAGAATCAAAATGTCCAATAAAAAATCCATTGTTGACATTCAAACTGTAAACAAAATTGCAAGATTAGCTCGACTTAATATTCCTGAGAATGATAAAGATAATTTAATAATTGATCTAAATAATATTTTAGAGTTTGTTGCGCAATTAGAAGAGGTTGAAACATCAAATATAGAGCCATTAGCATCTGTTACTGGTCATAAATTACCTCTTAGAATTGATGAAGTTACTGACGGTAACATTGAAGATCTAGTTCTTCAAAATGCCCCAGAAAAATCAAGTGGTTTTTTTGTAGTTCCAAAGGTTATTGAATAATGTCTGATTTATTAAAATTTAATTTATTGCAAGCTGAGAAAGCAATTAAAAATAAAGAGTTTACTTCAGTAGAATTAACTAACGCTTATTTTAAAGCAATTGATGATACCTATTCACTAGGCGCGTATTTAGAAACAGTTAAAGAAAAATCTTTAGACATGGCTTTAAAGTCTGATAAAAACATTGCTGATGGGGTTGCAAGGCCTCTTGAAGGCTTGCCAATTGGTGTTAAAGATATGTTTTGCACTAAAGGAATTAAAACAACAGCTTCTTCAAAAATACTGGATAATTTTTATCCAACATATGAAAGTACTGTTACTCAAAAACTATGGGATGATGGTGCGGTAATGCTTGGTAAGTTATCATGTGATGAATTTGCCATGGGATCGAGTAATGAAACTGCGGCTAAAGGAAATGTTAAAAATCCATGGTTATTAGATAAACAAGTATCCCCAGGAGGTTCCTCAGGAGGTTCTGCATCTGCTGTAGCTTCAAGGTCAGCACTTGCCGCTACGGGAACGGATACTGGTGGTTCGATAAGACAACCTGCTGCTTTTTGTGGGATAACAGGATTAAAGCCCACTTATGGGCGTTGTTCTCGTTGGGGTATTGTTGCGTTTTCATCATCTTTAGATCAAGCTGGCCCACTTACAAGAACTGTTGGTGACTCGGCTCTAATGTTAAATTCAATGGCAGGGTATGATAAGAAGGACTCAACATCAGCTGACTTAAAAATGCCTGATTTAATTGATTGTCTTGATAAGGGTGTAAAAGGAAAAAAAATAGGAATACCAAAAGAATATACTCAGGACGGGATATCAAATGATATTGTTAAATTTTTTGAAACATCAATCAATTGGTTGAAAGATGCTGGTGCTGAAATTGTTCCTGTTTCATTGCCTCATACAAAATATGCTCTTCCTGTTTATTATATAATTGCTCCTGCTGAAGCATCCAGTAACTTAGCAAGATATGACGGAGTTAGATTTGGAGTAAGAAAAGAAGGTCAAAGTTTAGATGAGATGTATGAATTAACTCGTGGAAATGGCTTTGGTGAAGAAGTTAAGCGTAGAATTATGATTGGTACATATGTTTTGTCATCTGGATATTATGATGCATATTATTTAAAGGCTCAAAAAGTAAGAAGGTTAATCAAACAAGATTTTGATAACGTTTTCGAAAAAGTTGATTTTCTCTTAACTCCATCTACCCCAACTACTGCTTTTTCATTAGGTGAAAAGCAAGATCCACTTACTATGTATTTAAATGATATTTTTACAGTGCCAGCTAGCCTAGCAGGTTTGCCAGGGATATCATTGCCGGTTGGGTTAGATAAGTCTGGATTGCCTATAGGTATGCAATTAATTGCCAGAGCATTTGACGAGCCTGGCTTAATAAGCACTGCTCAAGTCATAGAAAATTATGCAGAATTTAATTTTATAGCTGACGGAGCTGCAAAATGAATCAAGTTTCATCAAATAATTCTAAAAAATTAAAGCCTGGGCAAATACTGGGTGATACAGGTTTGTGGGAGATGGTTATTGGCTTGGAGATACATGCTCAAGTCTCAAGTAAATCAAAGTTATTTTCTGGAGCGTCAGCTACTTTTGGTGCTGGTGCTAATACAAATGTTTCACTTGTAGATGCTGCTATGCCTGGAATGCTTCCCGTTATTAATCAGTATTGTGTAGAACAAGCTGTTAAAACTGGATTAGCGTTAAATGCACAAATTAATAATTATTCAGTATTTGATAGAAAAAATTATTTTTATGCTGACTTGCCTCAAGGTTATCAAATTAGTCAATTTACTAAACCCATAGTTGGTGAAGGAGAGATTATAATTGACTTAGACGAAGGCAAGCAAACAACTATTGGCATAGAAAGATTGCATCTTGAACAAGATGCAGGAAAATCTTTGCACGATCAACATCCGACTAAGACTTACATAGATTTAAATAGAACTGGTGTTGCCTTAATGGAAATTGTGTCTAAGCCTGACATAAGATCTCCTCAAGAAGCTGGTTTATTTGTTAAAAAAATAAGATCAATCCTAAGATATGTTGGTTCGTGCGATGGAAATATGGAAGAAGGATCTCTAAGAGCTGATTGTAATGTTTCAGTCAGAAGAGCTGGTGAAGAATTTGGAACAAGATGTGAAATTAAAAATTTAAACTCTATTAGATTTATCAATCAAGCGATTCAATCTGAAGCTGAAAGACAAGTTGAAATACTTGAATCTGGAGGAAGCATTAATCAAGAGACTAGGCTTTTTGATACAAGTACTGGTGAGACAAAATCAATGAGAAGTAAAGAAGACGCACATGATTATAGATACTTTCCCGATCCAGACTTGTTGCCGTTAGAATTTGAAGATAGTTGGGTTAAGACTTTAAAAGAAAGTCTTCCAGAGCTTCCTGATACTCTCAGAGAAAGGTTGGTTTTAGATTATGGAATAACCCCATATGATGCTGCTGTTTTGGTTGAAGAAAAAGATTATGTGGGATTTTATGAGAAAGCTGCTTTAGGAAGAGATGGAAAATTAACTGCAAATTGGATGATTTCTGAATTATTTGGTGCTTTGAAAAAAGAAAACTTATCTTTATTAAATAGTCCAGTTTTACCTGAATCTTTAGGAGAGTTGATTACTTTAATAACTGATGGAGTAATATCAGGTAAGATTGCAAAAGATATTTTTGCTGAGATGATGATTAGTAAAAAAAAACCAATTGAAATTGTTAAAGACAAGGGCTTGGAACAAGTTTCTGATGATAATGAAATACTGAAACTAATAGAAAGTGTAATTGCTGATAACCAAGATAAAGTAAAACAATATTTAAGTGGCAAAGATAAACTTTTTGGTTTTTTTGTTGGTCAAGTGATGAAAGTTTCTCAAGGAAAGGCAAATCCTGGGATAGTTAACAAGCTACTTAAAGAAAATCTTAAATAAAATTAAATTATTTTTTAAAATTCCAGTTTGCTATTACTATAGCCATAACTATCGATATGAAGCCTATAAGTAAGCGGATTGTTATAGCTTCATTAAGAATGATAGAGCCTAACAAAATAGCTGAAAGAGGATTAAAGCCTAAAGAAATTGCTGCTTGAGTTGGTGTAATTAATTGTAATGCTTTTCCCCAGCAATACATCATTAACGCTCCTCCAGGTAAAATTAACATTCCCAAAGCCATTAATTCGTAGTTGTTTAATGTTATTAAGTTTGAAAGTGGATTGCCAAAACTTGTTGACAGCAAAAAACTAAAAAAAGAACCTATAAAAATAATATAAATCATTACAGGAATATTTCCGTATTTCTTAAGATATTTTCCTGAAAATACAGTAAAGCAAGAAGCTGAAATTACTCCTAGCATCATTAAAAAATCACCTTTTAATGTATCATTAAAATTGTTATCAACTTTTTCAGATATACAAAATATAACACCAGTTATAGCAAGTATAACAGCTATAGATTTATTAATAGTTAGTTTTTCTATCTTAAAAAGATATGCTATTATTATAGTACACAAAGGCATTGTAGCATAAAGTAACCCAGCTCTAGATGCTGTTGTATGTTCTAGCCCTAAAGCCATAAAGTTTGGGAAAATAGTAACCATTGCTATTCCTAAAAGTCCCATGGATAACAAATCTTTTTTATCAAACTTAATTTTTAAGTAAACAGATGCTGAAATTAAAAATAATATTAAACCAGTTAACCCATACCTAATAAAACTTAATGTAAATGGGTCTATACTTTCAATTAAAAATCTTGTGAATACAAATGTTGAACCTCCAAGTGTAGCTGACAAAGATGCCAGAAAAGATCCCAACAAAACGTTACTTAAAACTGTTTTATCTTTATTCATTAGTAACTTTCTATAGATTATATTAATATGTTAACAATATTTAATTAAGGTAATACTACTTTTAAAAATAAAGATAATAAAATTATGAAAAAAAATAGATTAGGAAGAACTGGTTTAGAAGTTTCTGAAGTTGTTCTTGGTGGAGGTTGGGTAGGTGGCCTTTTTATAGATTCAAGTTATGATATTATGGAGAAAGCTCTTCAGCTATCTATACAATCTGGAATAAATTGGATAGATACCGCTGAGACTTACAGCGACGGTCAATCAGAAAGTAATATTGGAGATTTGCTAGAATCTTTGCCTTCAGAAAACCAATTATATATATCTTCAAAAGCCAGGTTGGATCCTGAGAGCTCAGAATCATTTGCTTCTCAACTAGATAGAAAATTAGATGATAGTCTTAAAAGATTAAAAAAAGATCAATTAGATTTATATCAATTACATAATAAAATTACAAAAAAAGAAACTAGCCTTACTTTATCTTATGATCAAATTATAAAAAAACAAAGTGTTTGTGACGCAATGGAAAAATTAAAAGTAGATGGGAGAGTAAAAAACATAGGAATTACAGCGTTAGGCGATAGTAAATCTTTAAAAGAAGTGATTTCTACAAGTTGTTTTGATACCGCTCAGATTTACTATAATTTACTTAACCCTTCAGCAAGCTTTTCTAAAAAAAGTTTATGGAATGATCATGACTTTTCTGGATTAATTTCTGAATGTAAAAAACATAATATGGGTATAATAGGTATTAGAATATTTGCAGCAGGTTTGCTTGCTACTGATGTAAGGCATGGTCGTGAAATACCTGTTACAGAAGTGATTGATATTAAAGAAGAAGAAAGAAGAGTTAAAAAAATTTATGATATTTTTGGCTCTGAACACGGAAGTAAAGCTCAATTTGCTATTCGATATGGATTAGCAAATGAAAATATTAATTGCATTGCTTTAGGCTTGGCTTCACTTCAACATTTAGAAAGCGCTCTAGAAGCTGTTGAAATGGAAGCTTTACCAGAAGATATCTTAAAAGAGATTTTAATATTACAAAAATCTAATTTTTCTTAATTCATAATTCTTTTACTAATAATAAATGAGGTAGATATGAAAATACTAATACTTGGAAGTGGAGGTATAGGTGGTTTTTTTGGAGGTTATCTTGCTGAAATTGGTGCAGATGTTACTTTTTTAGTGAGAGCGAAAAGAAAAGAAACCTTATCAATTAATGGACTAAATATAATTAGTTCACTAGGGAATATATCTATAAAACCACAAATGGTTTTAGCTGAAGATCTGAAACCAATCTATGATATAATTATTATTACATGCAAAACCTATGATTTAGATCAGGCAATTTTAGATTTAACATTAATAAAAGGAAAGGGGCTTGTTATTCCTTTTTTAAACGGTGTTAACCATATGGAAAAATTGGATAAAACATTTGGAAGCTCTAATGTTATGGGAGGAGTTGCTCATATAAGTTCTAATGTAAACGAAGATGGAACAATAGAGCACTTTAGTGAATTTAAGAAACTTACATTTGGAGATAGAAATCTAATTAATAACGAGATTATTAAAGAGTTTTATCAAATCTGTAAGAAAACAAAATTTGATGTAATTTTGAGTGATAATATTAATATAGATTTGTGGAAAAAATGGGTCTTTATTTCTACTGTTGCAGGAGCAACTACTTTATTTAGTTGTAGTTTAGGAGATATCGTCAAACATAATTATGGAAAGAAAGTTATTATTGATTTATTTGAAGAGTGTAAATCTATTGCAGAGCTGAATGGGTTTCTTTTTGATAAAACTGAAGCTGACGCAGTAATAAAAGCTATCACAGCTCCTGGCTCGCCTATTAAAGCATCAATGCAAAGAGATGTTGAAAAAAAATCATTTACAGAGCATGAACAAATTTTTGGTGATTTAATCACAGCTAGTAATAAATATCAGTTTAATTGTCCTATCTTGATGTCTTCTTATATAAAAATGAAGGTATATCAAGAAACAATTATATAGATTTATGTGCCTATTTTAAAAGGTGAAGTAATTCCTCTTAAGCATGCAATTACACTAAGTGCAGTAATTTTGCCAGTGCCAGGGTTTTCAGGTGATTGAACATTTTGAATAGACATTTCAAAAATAGCGCTGTCAGCATCCACTTCTACTTTATGGGTATTTCTTTTTAAGTTTGGGTCTGCCCATATCTGCAATTCAGTTTTGTCAGCGCCTATCCCAGCAAGACCAACCGCTGCTGCAACATTCACATTTGCTGGGAATGCTCTTGCTCCTTCAGTTGCTGTACCTTGAAAAATTAATTTTGCTTCTATTAAATTATTTAAATCAATTTTATTTTTAATTACATAAGGCGCGCTTGAAAGGGCATTAGGAGGTTTTCTCGTTATCATTTTAACAGAGCTAATTTTAGATTCAGCAGCCGCTCTGAGGGCATCTAATCCCAAAATAGCACCTGTCGCTAATATGATTTGTGTGTTATTTTTTTTTGCCATTTCTTCTAAATCTAAATTTTCAAGAATACCTGCGCCACTTACAGTAATTAAAGGTTTCTTGTTTTTTATACACTTAGTGGCAATATCTCTAAAAGCCTCCTTTGGAGCACAATCAATAATAATGTCACATTTTTCAATTAGATCATCTAAATCATAAATCATAATTTCATGTTTAAGTTGTGAAATTCTTTTTTTTGCGTTTTCTTTACTTCTTGAAACTATTCCAGTTAAAGAAAAGTTTTCCACACCTTTTATTAAGGCTTTAGCTACTTCTGTTCCAATTGAACCAAATCCAATAATTCCAACTTTCATTTTAATATTCCTAAAAAATTAATTATCTACCTATTGCATAACCTTGCATAAATCTAGGATTTGCTGCAGCTTTTAAAACTTCCTTCTCTTTAGATGCAGCCACCATACGTCCAAGGCTCCAATCAGAGTCCACTGAAACTTTATGTCCTTTTTTTATTAATGCATCAATAGTTTCTTTTGGAAATCGGCCTTCCACAGCTAAATGACCTATATCCGTTTCTCGTGGATAAAATGAATTTGGGAAATGAGCGGTACTAAATCCGGGAGCATCAATAGCTTCTTGAAGATTAAGGCCAAAATGAACATGTCTTAAAAATAAATGAAGAGACCACTGATCTTGTTGATCACCCCCTGGTGTTCCAAATACCATGTACGGCACACCATCTTTTAAGGCTAAAGTTGGTGACAGGGTAGTTCTAGGTCTTCTTTTAGGGCCAATACAAGCCGGAGAGTTTTTATCAAGCCAAAACATTTGTCCTCTATTAGACAAACAAAATCCAAGTGATGGAATAATTGGAGAGCTTTGTAACCATCCACCGCTAGGCGTTCCTGCAATCATGTTGCCCCATTTATCTATAATATCAAAATGAGTTGTATCTCCTTTAGTATCACCTAAACTATTTGGAAGAGGTTCATCAAATCTAGCGACAGTTGGCTCACCAATATCAAACTTTGAGAATGATTCAGCAGTTTTGCCTTTTGGTCTAACAACGACATTGCCTCCAAAGCCTGGAATAGAACCAGGTCGAACGTCCATAGAAGCATTTTGTGAAATCAACTTTCTTCTCTCAACATTATATTTTTCACTTAGTAGTATTTCCATCGGAACATCATTGAAATTTGTATCTCCATAAAATGCTTCTCTATCAGCAAAAGCTAATTTTGTAGATTCAACAACTAAGTGAACAAATTCAGGAGATTTTTCATCAAGTAGATCTAGGTCAAAACCTTTTAACAAAGCTAATTGCTGAAGGAATGTAGGCCCTTGGCCCCATGGACCAGTTTTACAAACTGTATAATTCTTATAATCATAAGAACATGGCTTTTCAATTGTTGCTGACCAATCAGCTAAATCATCTCCTGTTAATAAACCTTTGTGTCTAGTTTCAGTTGTGTCCATTACTTCTACGTTTTTGCAATAATCATCTATAGCGTCTGCAATAAAACCTTTGCTCCAAATTTCTCGAGCGCTTTGAATTTGTTCTTTTTTATCATTTGACTTAGCTTCAGCTTCATTGATAATTCTGATATAAGTTTCAGCCATTTTATTGTTAGTAAAAAAATCTCCTGCCTGAGGTAAATTGCCTTTTGGAAGGTATATTTCTGCAGAGCTTTTCCATTCTTCTCTGAATAATTGTTCAACAGATTTAATTGTGTTTACAATATTTGGAACTAATGGATATCCTTTTTTTGCTATACTAACAGCCGGCTCTAACACTTCTCTTAATGACATTGTTCCGTAATTTAATAATAAAAGCATCCAAGCATCAAAAGCTCCAGGAACAACAGCTGGCAATAGTCCACTGCCGGGAACAATGTTTAAGTTCATATCATTAAAAGTTTGTAAACTAGCTAATTGTGGTGCCACACCTTGTCCGCATATAACAATAGGTTCTTGATTTACTGGAGCAAGTATTAATGGAACTTCTCCTCCAGGACCATTTAAATGAGGTTCAACAACTTGAAGGGTGAAGCCTGTTGCTACTGCTGCATCAAAGGCATTTCCACCTTTTTCCAAAATAGACATTCCGACTGCAGAAGCAATCCAATGAGTTGATGTAACAACTCCAAAGTTTCCAACAATTTCTGGTCTTGTAGTAAATTTATGCATTTTTTGTGTACTTTCAACTTAGTTTATATGTTAATGACTTAAAATGAAAAAACATATTGCCTCATATTAGACAATGAAGCCATAAATAAATATAACTTAATTATTAATTAAACTAATTTTTGGAGATAAAAATGTCTATTAAAAATATTTTAAAAGTAAGCTTAACTGGAGCTGCTTTTTTAGCTTTATCAGCCACTAGTTCTTTTGCTGCACCTAGTATGCCTTGTGGAACTGCAAAGTTAATTGTTCCATGGGGAGCAGGTGGTGGAACAGATATAATTTTTCGTCAAATAGTAGAAAAAGTAAATAAAAGTGGAGCTAAGCCAAAGTTGCAAGTTGTTAATGTCGGTGGACAAGGTGGAAATAAAGGCGCCAAGCAAGCGGCAAAAGCAAAGCCAGATGGCTGTACTTTATTTGCAATTCATCAAAGTGCAATTACTAGCTATTTCACTGGACGTATAGATATAACATGGGATGCTTTTGAGCCAGTGGCTATGATGACATCTACTCCATCAATTATTGGTGCGAATGTTAATCAACCATACAATAATTTAACAGAACTAGTTCAAGCAGCAAAGAAAAATCCAGGAAAAATAACTGCTGGAGGAACTTTTGGTTCAACTAGTCAATTTATATTTCTTCTAATAGAAGATGCTGCTGGTGTGAAATTCAAACACGTTTCTTATGATGGAACTAAGCAAAGAATGACGGCTCTTTTAGCTAATAACATTGAAATTGGAGAGATAAATTTAGCTGCGGCAATTAAACAAGTTGAAAGTGGAAAACTTAAAGCTTTAGCTGTAACAAATGATAAAAGGCTTGATCAAATACCTGATATGAAAACAGCAACTGAAGAAGGTGTTAATGTGGTTTTTGGTGTTGAAAGAGGAATTGTGCTCCCTAAAGGGACTTCTAAAGATATTATTAATCACTATGCTAAACTCTTAAAAGATGCTGCAGCAGACAAAGGTTTTAAAGATGCAATGCATAAAAAGGGAATATTGATTGCTTATAAAGGACCAAAAGATTATGGGGATCATTTTCAAGCGACTTATGATAAATGGTTACCTATTGCTAAAAAAGTTGGCGTTTACAAAAGAAAATAAACTTTTAATTTCTCAGAGAGTATAACTCTCTGAGTTTTTTTCTTGGAAACAAAATGACTAATAATAAATCAGATATTATAATAGCTATATTTTTACTTTGTTTTTCTGCAATAATGATTAACGACACTTCAAATATTAGAGATTTGGGTTTTGAAGGTCTTAAAGCCGACGCATGGCCAAGAGTGGTGCTTTGGTTGTTAGTTATAATGTCTTCAGTTATGTTTGGAAAATCATATCTTCTTTTCAAAACACGTGACCATAAAGATAATACTACGTTCAAAATAAATTTTTCTAAATTTAAAAATGCATTTCTTTGTTTTGGAATGTTCATATTTTTTCTTCTAACTTTAGATTATTTAGGAATGCTAATTGGAGGCGTCTTATTTGTATTTGGTCTTTTGTCATTGTTAGGTGATTTTTCTTTTAAGCTTTTGATTAAGCATTTTTCTATATCAATTATTAGTGTTGGTCTCATGTGGATGATTTTTACATTTGGTTTAAAGGTAATGCTGCCTGAAGGAGAAATATTGCGTGTTTGGTAATTTAAAAAATGATTGATGTTATTCTTCAAGCAGGAGCTTCTGTTTTACTTGATCCCTTAACTTTAGGTTTAATGGCTATTGGAACTTTGGCAGGATTGTTGGCTGGGGCAATACCTGGTTTTACTATAGCAATGGGCGTAATATTAACATTACCATTCACTTTCGGAATGAGCCCAATTCAAGGTCTTGCAACTATGATGGGAGTGTTTGTAGGAGGTTTGTCAGGCGGGTTGATGTCTGGAATGTTGACAGGAATACCAGGAACGCCTTCTTCTGTTGCAACAACTTTTGATGGTTTTCCATTAGTTAGATCTGGTAAACCAGGCTTAGCTCTTGGATTAGGGTTATGGTCTTCATTTTTTGGAGGTATAATTAGTGCTATTATTCTTGTAGCTTTAGCTCCACAGCTAGCTTTTTTAGGACTTGAATTTGGTCCTTGGGATTATTTTTCTTTAATTGTTTTTGCTCTTACTATCACAGTTAGTTTGTCAGGTGAGAACATGGTAAAGGGCTTAATCGCGGGATTATTAGGTCTGTTTGCAGCATGTGTGGGAGAAGATGAAATAAATGGTGTTGCACGATTTGCTTTTGGATCGGATCATATTAGGCAAGGATTTGCATTTTTACCGGTTTTAATTGGACTTTTTGCTTTTTCACAACTCTTAAGTGATGTTGAAGATAATGAAAAAGCAAAAGCGCCATTAATGAAAAAAACAGCTGATCCCGTAAGAGTTGAGCATATAAAGTCAATAATTATTATATTTAAAAGCTGGGTTAATCTTCTGAGATCTAGTTTTATTGGAATATTTACTGGTATTCTTCCTGCGGCAGGTGGATCAATTTCAAATATTCTAGCTTATGATCAAGCAAAGAAAGCAGCAAAGAATAGAGATGAATTTGGCAAGGGAGCTGTAGATGGAATTATAGCACCTGAATCCGCTAATAATGCTACTGCTGGTGGGGCTCTTATTATGATGATGGCTCTTGGTATTCCTGGAGACATTGTTACAGCTGTAATGCTAGGAGCATTAATGATTCATAACGTAATACCAGGCCCTTCGTTTATTCAAGATGAGCCTTTATTAGCTTATGGTATTTTTATCGCCTTTTTTGCAGCTCACTTTTTTATGCTTGGTTTGCAAGCTTTTTCATTGAGGTTGTTTTTACTGGTAACTCGAGTTCCAATGTACGTGTTAGCCTCTATAATATTAGCGTATTGCGCAATAGGTGTATTCTCACTTCATAATATAACATTTGATATTTGGGTTATGTTTGGATTTGGAGTAATTGGATATTTTATGAGAAAATTAGGGTTTCCTCTTGCTCCTATGATACTTGGTGTTGTTTTAGGAAAGTTAGCTGAACTTAATATAGCTAGGGCTGTTGGAACAAGCGATGACTATTTTTTATTCTTAACAAGACCATGGTCCTTGTTTTTTATTCTTATGGCAGTTGTATCAATTTTATTTCCATTTTATCAAAACGCACATAAAGATACTTTCTTTTCTAAATTTTACGTTCCTATTTGTACTGTTATACTATCCTTTCCATTGTTTATGATGGCAAGCCCAGTAAGATCGATAATAGCATCTGTTTTATTATTAGTGGGAGGATATTTAATTTATAAGAGATCGAAAACTATTTCTGTCACCTAATAAATTGATTGACAAAGTCTTTACCTAACCCAACTTCTATAAAATGTTTTCTGCATGCATCAACTCTATCAAACACATCTGTTGATCCAATAGTTTTTCCATTTTCGTCGCAATATAATAGGGCTCCTGAGTTATGAAAAAGAGTAATCATTTCATCACAATCTTCATCTACAACTAAAGTATGTATTTCTCCAGGTGGTTCAAATAAATACGATCCTTCTTTTGCAACCCAGTCATGTTCGAGATATCTCCATGATCCTTTAATTACAAAACCATGAACTGGTGCAGGGTGTTTATGCCGTGATAGAAAGCCACCACCTACTACTTTTGTTAGATGAACCCAATAACCTTGGCTAATATTAAGACATAATGGTCTAGACCATCTTCCAGGAGATAGAGGAACCCAAAGTCTGTCATCATCTTTCGCAAAGCTATCTGCAACAAAAATTTCTGGAATAGCACCTTCTGGTTTAGGTCCGGTGTATGCTGGAGGTATCTTTGGTTTTGTAAAGTCATCCATTTTAATTCTCCTTAAAAAGATTTATTATACTAATAAATCTTTTTAAGATTAGCAAAATAAAAGGACGAAGGATGGGGGTCCTTCGTCCTTGGATATTTGATGACATAAATAGCTACCTGGGGGAGGAAATTTAGCTGTGTGTTATGTCACCATCTATATTAAAGCCTGCGGGAGGAAGTATGCAGGCATTAATTCTTTAATTCGTTATGCAGCTTCTTTATTTTCAGCTTTTTTGTTATCTTGAATAACTGGCTTAGTTAAGCCCATGCTACCTGCAGGGAAATCTAAAACATCTTTTGCATTAAAGAAGTCACCGTTAATTACTTGCTGTCTAGTAAAGCCAATATCATTTAATGTACGGTCATCTAACATCGCAAGAGCTTGTTTAGTTCTTGAGATTGCAATTTTTTCAAATGCTGATGATATAAAATTATTTACTTTAGCTAGAAATGTATTTTCCATTATCTTGTCCACTTTTCTTTTCATTACTAAGAAGGACCATTCCTTCTATGCCTATTATGTACTATTTAAATATAATAAAGAGAATAGCTGTAATTGGAAAATGATTGTTTCCAAAATGGCACTATTTAATAAATTTGTAATATTATTAATGTCTTTGCAGGAATGAATTTGATGTTATTTAGGTATGAATATATCGTAATGTTAATTTTTGTTGTTTATTCTAGTTAGATTGAGCGAAAAAGCTTTTTCCTAACCAGAGTTGAGCCTTTTTAGTAATATTAATATCACCATATAAATCTATATCTCTGTTATTAACCATTTCTTTAACAGTTTTATAGCCCATATGGATTGCAGTTATAGTTTGTAAATCACTTTCTATAATTGCGTCGACGTCTATTCCTGTATCAATCATCCCTAAGTCAATACCATTCATCGGATCATAAAAAATCCACCAATTTTTGTATTGTGTAATATCATTGAATTTAAATTGAATTACTATTTTTCTTTTTGGTAAATGTTTAATATTAATATTTCTTTGTAAATCCCACATTAATAATTGGGGTTCTGTATTATTTATTATAGATTGTTCTTTAAACCATCCTTTGCCCCATTCACCTAAAGACAAAATCAAATTAAAAGTTTCTTTCCCAGATTCTGTTAGTTTATATTTTCTTATTTTATCTTCTTTATTAATTTTTAAAAGATTATTATCTTCTAATTCTCTTAATCTTTTAGATAAAAGTGTTGGAGAAATTAAAGGCATTCCTTTTTTTATTTCATTAAAACGGGTTGATCCAAGGTGAAGTTCTCTAAGAATTATAATTGTCCATCTTTTTCCAAGAATTTCCAATGCCATAGCCATTGGACAAAATTGTTTGTATCCATTCATTTTAATCAAAAATCCTATTTTATATTTAATTTATTATAAATTATAATGATTAAAATCTGTCTCTTATACACATCTCCGAGCCCACGAGACTAA
>OJHD01000033.1_pt1 | contig 29481 bp, 21 predicted proteins | sample 1594981 | NCBI WGS metagenome assembly OJHD01 (sample SAMN05416720, study PRJEB24817) | seawater metagenome | isolation source: Sea water | place: Canada:Atlantic | collected 2013-07 | reverse complement strand
GAGATTCGCCTTAGTCTCGTGGGCTCGGAGATGTGTATAAGAGACAGTTTTTAAGCTTAGATTTTTGAACATTTGTACTGCTTTCGTATGCCTTTGTTATGACCGGTAATATGTTTGAGATATTAACAAATCTAAGAGGTGAATTGTAAGTTTCTGCATCTTCAAAAGAAAAGTTAATGAATTTATATGCACGTTCAAGGTCCCTTTCTGTAAACAGTATTGTAGCCAATTCGGTCATTGATGCATTGTCTTTAACAGCATTCTTAATATCCGCTATTGCAGATAGTATTAGGTATTTTTTCTCTTGCTCTATATTTCCTAGTAGCTTGTAAGAAATAGACCTTTCAAATGCAATGAGTGCAAATAATCTTGAATCTGATTCCACTTTAGCCAAGCGTTTGTCATTTGTTTTTATAGCTTCTGTCAAGTACCCATCATCGCGTTGTTTTTTTTCTACAAACCTCAAAAATTCTTCCGAACTCTTTGGCAATGTTTTCACTAATGAATCGCGATATATTCCATACAGCTCTAGATAATTCTTTCGACTTTCTTTTACTGGAGTATAAAAGCTCAACCTTGAGTATGCTTCCGTAAAGTCAGAATAATAATTACTTAATAGTTTTGGGTTTAAAGAATTTTTATTGATTTCACTTAACAAATCTATAGACTCTTTGTATCGACCCGATGATATCAGTAGTTTCGAAAGTTTTAGTTTACACTCTTCAATAAAGTAATTATTATCAAGTTCTTGAGCATGCTTTAGGTTTTGTTCAATATAATTGAGCGCTTCTTCAAAGCTGTAGTACTCGTAGATCTCAATAATTTTATTTGTTATAAAATATTTATTTTCTATTGAAGTACTTTGCTCTCTTAGTAAGTTTTTTAAATTACTCAATTGAATTTCTATACTTCCCTCATAAGTTCCGCGAGCCTGCATTACACTATCCAGCTTTTCGATAAGTTGGTCTAGCTCATCAGCACTTGAAGCTAGGCTACAGTTGAGAGCTATAACACAGCAAATTAAAAGTTTGGTTTTTTTAAAATTCAAAATAGGAATTTGTTAAGCCTTTAGTTTATAAATAGTTGTTGACTCTAATATATAGAGTCTGTATTATTTCTGAAATATTTGAGTCATTATTATCACTTCACGACTTTTACTGTTTTATGAACTTGAGAGTGACTTCAGAATTTATTTCATTAATTTTAATGAAATAAATTCCTGCTGTGAGTGAAGCTACCTCTATTTGACTCACCCCTTTTGCCTGTATTAATTTTTGACCAGAAACGTTATAAACAGTCACTTCAAATAAAGGGGTGTTTCCAATTATGTTTAGGACTGACTGCGTAGGGTTAGGAAAAATAATAGGACTTAACTTGTTTGTAGTGGGTGTGTTTAAAGCTTCAAGATTAGGCGCATTTGGACTTCCATTAAAATTGATACAATCCCAGTTTTGATGAAGACTATTATCTAAATCTGGTGTATTTAATTCGAGGGTGTATCCTGTATCGTTTGCACAACTTGGCCACGGGTTATCCGAGGTGTAAGTCACTTGGTCTTGAAGAATACTTTCAGCGTCAAATAGTCGAACACTATCTCCACTTGATCCCAGACCAAAGCCTAAGTCTCCGATATAATTTACAGCTTCCGGATACATAGCATTGTAATCGGCAGCATCTTTAACGGCCACAAGAAACCCCTCACCTTGTATGATAGTCCCTTCAGGAATTATATATACATGCGTGTCGTCGTTATCTTTTAACAGCCATAAAGAAAGGTCTACTTCATAGGGGTTTGGGTTATATAATTCGATCCAATCATCGGAATTAAAATTAGCTACTGAATTGTAATTAATCTCGTTGATAACAATTAGTTCATGAGTTTCTTGAGGAGAAAAGTAAGGGATTACATAAGCAGCACTTGTTAAGTTTATACTTATGATTGCATCAGTTGAAGTAGAGCCGCCTTCCCAATGAGAAAATTCATATCCAGCCTCAGGGATCGCTTCGAGTTGGATTGGAACGCTTTCAAAATAATCACCATTCCAAGAGGCGTTTTGTATTTTTAAATTATTATTGACTTTCACAAATCCTTCTGATGTATCGTAGTTAATGATCGTTATTGCATGATAATTTGGTAGGTCAAATTTAGATTTGATATGTTCTTTAGCATAATTAGGCCTTTCGTCTGCAAAATCTTTCATTTGATCTCGATAAAAAACGGCCGCGTTTGGGTCTTTACCCCAGCGTTCGTAATGGAACGGAACCTCGGAAGCTATTTTTTGATAGAGTGTTTCAATATGTGATTTTACATTGTCGGCTAAAAAACGTGTATTTAGTTCATCCGCGTAGCGATTAATAAACTGGTTTCTAAACCCTATGTTCATTGTAAGCTTTCTAAACAGTAAAGTTGACCATGAAGGGTTTGGCCAGCCAGTTCCACTAGCCTCTAAGGCAAAGCTTAGCGTATCTTCCCAGTAATTACCCAAGCTCCACCAGGGTCCAAATCCAAAGTCCGTATCGTACATAATCCAACGCCATTTCCCATTAGGGTGGTTCCAGTACTTAATGTTATTGCCTGGCCAATCTGTATTGTTGTAGTAAATATTAGCAGCCTGATACAATGCGTAGTTAGTTAAGTCAATTCGGTCACTAACATATTCAAAATTTGCATCGATGCTTAGATCCACAGCCCCTACATAGCCCATGAGTGTGTTGTAGTCGCTATTATCTCCCTCTAAAACCTCAGCATTGTTAGTTAGAATTGTAATGTCATCTGCATTAATATTATGCTTTGAGGCTAACATATGTTCGTTGTTTTTTTCACGCATGTTATACATTCCCCAATAATCTCCATTAATATACGTTGCTACAGAGTTGTGTTCTTGGAAGTCTAATCCAGACCCACGCATGAGACTTGTTAGTGTAATGTCTTTAATTGAAGATCGCGCCCAGTCTTGTCCGGAGTTTCGCAAAACCAAAGACTGAAAATTATCATAGCTAAGGTTGTCAAAAAAAGACTCTTCAAATTTAGAATACCCATATTGACCACGCGCAAATAAAGCCAATGACCGTTGTTGGTTTTGTCCACGACTCCAGCCCCCAAAAATCTTTAAACCACCATCAAATTCTGATTCAATTTCATTGGTGTCGCTTTCATAAAAGGATATATGTACAGGACGTTCCCAGTCTTCCCAAAAGTTAGCCCCAAAATAAGGTTCCCAAGTGTTATAACTACCGTCTTCCCCATAGACATATATGCCGGTTTCTTCGTCAAATAAATTTTCAGGATCTGTTGTTAGAAAAACAGTATCTAGCTCTGGGATTTCATCAAACATAAAAGATTTACTTATGGAAGGAGATGGTAAAAAGTTGGCTTGAAAAATCCGAGCCCTAACGGTCATATTGTTACTTATTTGAATAGGACCAGAGTATAATTGATCTGAAGTCGTAGGTACTGTGGCGTCTGTTGTATATCGAATGGATTGTCCGCTTAAGTTTCCAGAAAGAGATAAGCTAATAGGTTCGCTTAAAAAACCACCATTGTTTGAAAATATAACAGATGAAGAAACGGCCCCTAAAAAATAATTGTTAGAGTTTAGGTATCCGGGTGTTGTTTCAATGTAGGTTACCAAATCATTAGTGGTAACAGAAACCCCATAAGACGTGTCTGGAGGCAAGTTCTCAACGATTATTTGGTCCACTACAGTCCCCTCAGCATTACTCAATGTGAGTGTTTCTGAGTTGGAAGATATTTTAAAGTTAGTATGAAGATTATTAGAGTTTAGTCCTAATATTTCAGGGGGAATAACACCTAAATCATTAGGGGTTGTGAAAACGGCCGATAAAAATGGAATTATAGTAAAGTCTGAGGAGGTATTACTAATGTTGTGGCCCTGAATAGTTAAAATATTTTCTCCCTCAGTTAAGATACTATTTGGGTTTGTTATTACAAAACGATCTGGGGTCCCACCACTATACATCAACGCCTCATGATCCTGAAGCGTGCCAGAATTATATGCTGGAGGTGTTCCGTTAATATTTGCCCTAGCGACTTCATTTCCGTTAATGTATGCCACAAAAGCGTCATCATAATCCATGTCAAGAATAAGAGAACTTAAACTTTCAAGCTCCGACATTTCAAAAGAAATTCGCAAGTAAATTGAGAGGGTTCCGTTTGGAATTACTGTTGCGTCATCTCCATCATCATACCCAAACCCAGAAGTCCCCTGTGCCCAGCTAGAGTCGTTAAAATCTATATTTTTCCAATTGGAGCTTGGTTCAGAAGATGGTACTAAATACCTGAAAGTATCGCCTTGATTTACTAGAGTTGTGGCGTATGTTATGTTAGCTCTGTCCTTGGAAGATGCCCAGAGCAGCAAGTATTGGTTTGGTGCCAATAACATGTTGGGAAAACTCCACTTTGTAAGCTCCAAAATATTATCTGATAATGCCCAGTTATTTAAAGACACTGTTTGAGTTCCAGAATTATGTAGTTCTATCCAGTCTGGAGTGTCTCCATCCTCGTCATAATAAATAGAATTGGAAGAGGAAACCTCATTAACTCTAATGTTTTGAGCTTTCAATGTGGAAATTAATAGTATAGGTAAAAAAATAACAATTAAAGCTCTGTAAATCAATTTATTGGATTTAAAAATTTATACTTAATTACAATAACTTTAATCTTGATTTTTAACGCTCTTTTTCCCCTAAAATCTTTTAATTTAAGTAAAGTTAATCACTGTAAATATAAGGTTATTAACTGAGCAGACAAAAACAATTACTTCAAGTAGCTTTTACAACCTAAGTATAATGTTGTATTAAGCCCTTTGTTCGCCTAAAGCACCCGTTAGTTACTCAATATAATTGATGATGAGTCTGTAAACAATGAATTACTCAGTATTTATTTAAAGAAATATTGTCCATCAATTCAAATTGTTTCAATAGCTACTTCTGTACCAGATGCAATTCAAAAATTAAATGCTCTAAAGCCAAAAGTCACTTTTTTAGATATCATTATGGGTGATGGTACTGGTTTTGATGTTTTGGATGCAATAACCTATAGTGATTATTTGGTTGTCTTTATAACTGCTTACCAAGAGTATGCTATTTCAGCATTTAAGTTTAACGCTATAGATTTTATTTTAAAACCAATTGACCCAAAAGATCTTTTGGTCACTTTTAAAAGAATTGAAGATTGCTTTAAAAATAATAATTTTACAACACCTTCACAAATCAAGTCAGTGAAGAGCTCCATTGGGTCTAAAACAACAGATTATAATTTCATAGCAATCCCTTCAACTAAAAAAATCGACTTTGTACGTATTGACGATATTTTATATTTAGAATCTGACGGGAGATATACCACAATTCATCTTGTAGATAAGTCTACGCTTTTTGTATCTAAAAATATTGGAGAGTATGAGAAATTATTATCCACAAGTTATTTTTTTCGGATTCACAAAAAGTATTTGATTAACCTCAAATATATTATAAACATCAATAACTCAGACGGCAGTAATTGTGAGTTAGTAGGCAAGCTTATGCTTCCAGTAGCTAAGCGCCGAAAAGAAGACCTAGTCTCTTTTTTAAATATTAGGTAGTTTTTGTTTTGAGCCCCAGTAAATAGCATTCTAATTTTTACACTATATTTGAAAAATCATTAATGTATATAATTCATTAATGCACAACTGTGTTTATCTTAATTTCTAACTATTTTATAGAATTCTGTTTTTATGAGAATAGCCTACTTTGTTTTAATTTTACTAAGTTACTTAAACTTAACGGCTCAAGAACACCCACCCTTAATGGCTTATACGCCAGACATATATGGTGCCCAAAACCAAAATTGGGGTATATCTCAGACCACTGATCAAACTATGTATTTTGCCAATAATTCAGGACTCCTCGAGTATGACGGAGTGAATTGGAGTTTATATCCTGTTCCTGATAGTTCTATTGTAAGGTCTGTTAAAGCAGTAGGGAATGATGTGTATTCCGGGAGTTATATGGATTTCGGAGTATGGAAAAAAAATAATAAAAACGTTTTAGAGTATACTTCATTAGTGCAAAAAATAGGGATTGAATTAACAGATGACGAACAATTTTGGAAAATTATTAAACTAGATGAGTGGCTTGTCTTTCAGTCTTTTTCAAGAATTTATTTAGTAAATGAAGTTACAAATGAATTTTCTTTTATTGAATCAGATGATGAGATTACAAATATTTTTGTTGTCAATGGAGTTCTTTTTTTTAATAAATTAAATGAAGGGATTTTTAAATTTGTGAATGGCGCTACAGAGCTTGTTACTAATGACGCTAACTTGGTGGCCAATAAACTAGTGGGTGCTTTTGATTTAAAAGGACGTTTACTTATAATAACAGCTTCGAATGGGTTTTATTTTTTAGAAAATGAATCTTTGATCCCCTGGAAAATCGACGCTTCTATTGATCTAACAGCTCTTTCAATTTACAGTGCAACTAAATTAAAGGATAACAGTATCATTCTTGGGACTGTTTCTAATGGATATTTTCATCTAAATTCTGAGGGATTATTGAAATATGATTTAAATTTTGAAAAAGGATTGAGCAATAATACTGTTTTATCTGTTTTTGAAGATCAGCAAAACAATTTATGGTTAGGACTTGATATTGGAATTAGTTTTATTAATTTATCTACACAGTTTTCGGTTTATAATGACACCAAAGGTACCATAGGCACTGTTTATTCCTCGGTCTTACATAACGGCTACTTATATTTGGGAACTAACCAAGGCTTATTTTATAAGCCAAGACAATCTGATTCTGATTTTGTCTTTGTGCCCGGCACCAATGGTCAGGTGTGGAGTCTTAAGATTATTGATGATTTAGTTTTCTGTGGTCATCATTTAGGCACAATGATCATAAAAGAGCGGAAGGTACAATATACAATTTTTGATTCTCCAGGGACCTGGGATTTTAAGCGATTAGCAAATGATCCAACTATTATTTTACAAGGAAATTACTCTGGATTAAGCTTATTAGAATATTCTTCCGGCCAATGGAAATTTAGAAATAAAATTAAAGGTTTTGATTTGTCTACTCGATTTTACGAGCAAAATGGAAACAAAATATTTGTCAATCATGAGCTAAGGGGGCTATATGAACTCGAACTTTCGGATGATCTATTTTCTGTTTCAAATGTTTCTAGTGTAAACACAGTAAAAAAGGGTGCTGGATCAAATATTTTAAATTTCTCCAACAACTTATTTTATACATCTTCCGAGGGGGTATTTAAATATGATGACACTCTACAAGGTTTTGTTGGTTCTGAGTCATTTAACAATCTTTTGAATAAATTTTCATTACGTTCAACATTAATGGATGTAAAGGGCTCAGATGGTCTCAAGTGGTGTTTTGCTGATCAAAGCATATTAATTATCAGTACCGGAAGTATTACAGAAATTCCTAAGCCCGAAATAATTCCTGTATCACTAGCTAACTTTAAAAAAGTAGTAAGTGGGTTTGAGAATTTATCTATAATAGCTACAGATCAGTTTCTTTTGGGTTCATCTAATGGTTATTTTATATTTAATTCAAATATTTCAAAGCCTAGCCATCTTTACAGTATCAAGCTAAATTCTGTGGAAGTTAATAAAATCAATGAAGACAGGTTTAAGCTAGATTTAAAGTCTGTCAAAAGCTTAGATTATGACACAAACAGTCTTTTCTTTAGTTATACAATCCCTCATTATGATAATATCGTTAAGAAAAACTATTCGTACAAACTTGAAGGATGGTCATCACAATGGTCTGACTGGACTCAGGACAGTTATCAAGTGTTTAAAAACCTTCCCTATGGTAGTTATCGATTCAAAGTTAAGGGAAGAACAGGTGTTACCGAAACCATAAACACTAGTTCGTTTTCATTTGTAATTAACAGGCCTTGGTATCTCTCTAATTTAGCTATTGTTGTTTACATCTCTTTTATTATTTTATTGTGGGTTTTTGTTCACAATAGTTATAAGAGATATTATAAGAAACAGCAGCTCAAAGTGCTAAAAAAATCTGAAGAAGATTTAGCTCTAAAAGAACTAGAGTCTTCTAAACAGCTCATACAATTAAACAATGAAAAATTAAAATTAGATATTGAGAGTAAAAATCGTGAACTAGCTGTTTCAACAATGAGTCTAATTAAGAAGAATGAATTCCTTAACGGAATTAAGAATGAGCTTAAAGAAAAAGATTTCATAGGACAGGATCTAAAAAAGGTGATTAAAATTATTGATAAAAACCTAAATAATACCGACGACTGGAAACTTTTTGAGGAAGCTTTTAATAATGCAGACAAAGATTTCCTTAAACATATTAAATCAATTCATCCAAGTCTAACTCCCAACGACCTTAGATTATGTGCTTATCTAAGGCTTAATTTAACGTCTAAAGAAATTGCGCCTTTACTAAACATATCCTACAGAAGTGTAGAGGTTAAGCGATATCGTTTGCGTAAAAAGATGGGTTTGCCGCATGAATCTAGCTTGACTAGCTATATTCTTGAGCTGTAGAAACACTACACATCCTTATTTCAACCATACATAAGCACTACATCTTCTTTTTGAGCTCTTTAGGTTCGTAAATCACTTCATAGGTAATTTCATAATTTTAACCTTAAAAATTATCATTTCAACAATTCTAGCTCATGTTTTTTGTGGTGTATGTTTTTTGTTGCGTCTATTTTTGAGGAATTAAGACATTCTTGTTATAGATTTATAAAAAATAATTAAACTAATATTTATGAAAAAAATATTTTATACCCTACTGGTTAGTTTGACATTTGCTACGACAGCGATGGCTCAAAATATTTCAGTGAGCGGAACAGTTAAATCTAGCGCTGATGGCCTTCCTTTAATAGGAGTGAATATTATCGTTAAAAACACCAGCTCAGGAGCTGTGTCCGATTTCGATGGTAACTTTACCATTTCAAACGTTCAACCAAACGCTACATTAGTATTTACATATGTAGGTTTTGAAACTTTAGAGCTTCCAGCTGCTTCTGTTATGAATGTTGACTTAGAAGAAGACAATGAGTCTTTAGACGAAATAGTCCTAATTGGATATGGATCTAAAAGCAGAAAAGACCTTACAGGTTCAGTTTCTATAGTAGGATCTGAGACCATTGAAAAACTGAAGCCAGTCGATGTGTCTCAAGCCTTACAAGGTACTACAACGGGGGTTTCGGTATCTACTCAGTCAGGTTCACCAGGTAGTGGATTCCGATTTCTTATTAGAGGTGTAAGTAGTAACACTGATAACGACCCTTTATTGGTTGTTGATGGTTATATTGTATCGAGCTTCAATAGTCTTAACCCGGATGATATTGAAAGTCTTACTGTTTTAAAGGATGCCCAAGCTGCAATATATGGAGTTGAAGGTGCGAACGGAGTAATTTTAGTAACCACTAAAAAAGGAAAGAAAAATACGGCACCTCAAGTGTCTTATAACACTTACGCAGGAATTCAAGAAACAACAAAAAAGTTATCTCTTTTAAATGCTTCCGAATATGCAGCTCTAGTTAACGAAAGTTATGCTGCAAACGGTCAGTCACTACCTTATTCAAATATAGCTGGACTTGGAGCTGGAACAAACTGGCAGGATGAGCTATTTGATCAGGCATTAATGACTAATCATAATGTTAGCTTATCAGGTGGTACAGATAATGTCACGTATTATTTAGGGGCGACTCGCCTTGATCAAGACGGAATTATAGCTAGTGATAAATCTAATTATATTAGAGATAATATTAAATTAAATCTGGGGATTGATATTAATGATCGTTTAAAGAGCACTATAAATTTAAACTACTTTTCAAACAAAAGAAAAACTATTAGTGAGTCAGGCTTAGGGTCTGTCTTATTTAACTCGATTAGTTATTCTCCATTATTTGCTTTAGATCAAGAAGATGTTAATGGGATTTTTGGAAATGAAATCATAAATCCATTTTCTCAAATACGTGATACATACAACACTTACTTTGGAAGTAGTATTGAAGGAAACTTTCAGTTAGAATACAAGCTAACGGATGATTTGACGATCACGTCTAGAATGGGTTTCAAAACATACAGCGACAAAGGCAAAACATTTTCTCCGATAGCTAATTACGGGGCAGGAAAAGTATTTAATACGGACCGAAGTACTGTGAATCAGAGTAAGAATCAATATGATTCTTATACATGGGATACGTTTGCAACCTATAAAAAATCTATTGCAGATAAACACAACCTTGAAGCTACAGTAGGAACTACTGTAATCAAAAACTGGGGGGATGGTTTATTCGCCACAGGTTTTGATGTACCAAATAACTCATGGGATTTTGCTGATATCGCTCTAACTACTGGAACAAGTGACGCTAAAGAAAATGGATCGTATACATATGACAACCGTTTGTTGTCTTACTTTGGTCGTTTGCAGTATGACTTTAAAGGAAAGTACTTATTGTCTGCAATGATTCGTAGAGACGGTTCTTCCGCATTTGCTAAAGACAATAGAATTGATTATTTTAAATCTGTTACTGCTGGGTGGAAAATATCTGATGAAAATTTCTTGAAGGATAGTGAAGTTATTGACTTCTTAAAAATTCGTGGAAGTTATGGAACTTTAGGAAACCTTGTTGGAAATGACTTATATAGATCAGCACTGAGCGGAGAGGCAACCTATGTTTTTGACGGTGCTTTAACCAATGGTGTTGCTAACGGACCTATTGCAAATGCAAATGCTAAGTGGGAAACTGCTGAAAAACTTGATATTGGTTTAGATGCTAAGTTTTTTGGAAACAAATTAGAGATTGTAGCAGATTACTTTTTAGAAGATAGAGTTGATTTATTAATTCCTGGACTTCCAGTCTCTGGAATTTTAGGAACTTCAGCACCTGGTTCGGGGTCACCAACTGTTAATGCAGGTACAACTCGTTCTGAGGGATTAGAATTTTTAATCAATTACAGTGATAATATTACAGATGACTTATCATATAATGTTAGTTATAATGTAACAAAGATTGAAGGAAAGGTTATAGAAGTTAATGCCGATGTACCCTTAACAGGCGGTTCTTTTGGAGTTGGTCAACCTTTACCCCCATCAAGAATGGAAACAGGTCAGCCGATCGGTTATTTTTATGGACTTCAAACAGATGGAATTTTCCAAACACAAGCAGATGTTGATGCACATCCTTCGCAAGAGGGTCTAGGTTACGGAGCTGTTCCAGGAGATATTCGTTATGTAGATGTTAATGGAGATGGAGAAATTAATTCTGATGATAGAACATTTATCGGAAAACCTTTAGCCGATTATTATATGGGTTTCAATTTTTCAGTTGATTACAAGAGTTTTGACCTAAGTTTATATGCATTTGCCGAAGTAGGCAAGGACATGGTTCGTAACTACGAACGTGACCAACCAAACGTAAATCGTTTAGATTATTATTTAGACCGTTGGACAGGACCAGGAACTAGCAATACAGTTCCAAGAGCAACAACCGGCGCCTCTACAAACAAGTTATTTTCTGACTTCTATGTAGAAGACGCTTCATTTGTACGGATTCAAAACATACAATTAGGCTATAGTTTACCTGAAGAAACTCTAGAGAATATTGGAATGGCTAAAGTACGCCTTTACCTATCTGTAAACAACCCCTTTACTTTTACCGAGTATAAAGGGTTTGATCCAGCTGCTACCAACGGAGCCGCTCTAGGTGGTGGTATTGATTATGGGTTCTATCCAACCGTTAGACAGTATATTTTTGGACTAAATATCTCATTTTAAACTAAAACACGATGAAAAACAACAAAAACATAATATCTGCAATTCTAGTGTTCACGCTAATTGCTACTGGAATTTACTCCTGTTCGGATGAATTCTTAGACGAAACTCAAAATTATAATATCGATTCACAGACGTATTTTAATTCGGAAGATGATTATTACATGGCTCTTGTAGGAGTATATGATTTATTACAAGCTTCTTACGTTAATGTGCTTTTAGGCGAAATTGCGTCTGACAATACATTGTGTGGTGGCGAAAGTGCAACAGACGTTGTAGGCTTTCAACAAATAGATGACATGGGCCACACGGCTGTAAATAGCAATTTAAGAGATGTCTGGAGTTGGATGTTTGCTGGAGTGAATAGGGCTAACTACTTTTTAGAATTCCAAGATAAAACTGAATTCGAAGGACGCAACGCTATGGTTGCGGAAGTACGTTTCCTTAGAGCCTATTACCATTTTGAATTAGTTAAATGGTTTGGAGCGCTTCCAATAAAAAACTATGACGCTGCTTTACAAGGAGCTGGAACAAGATTTTCACCCGGAGACGAGCTTTCTACCGCTAGATATTCTGTAGAAGAGGTGTATGCGCTTATTGAAAGTGATTTAATGTTCGCCGTTAACAACTTGGAGTATAGCGCCCCTCAAGTAGGGCGAGTAACCAAAGGAGCTGCAGAAGCATTACTTGGAAAAGCGTATTTATACCAAGATAAATTTACTGATGCTGCAACGGTATTGGACAATGTGATTAATAATGGACCTTATCAACTTGCTGCTAGTTATGCAACTATGTTTGAAAACGAAGGTGAAAATAATGTGGAGTCTGTATTTGAAGTACAGTATACAGATGCTGAAGGGGCTGGGTTTGGTTGTCTTCAATGTAGTGAAGGAAATGTTGCCGTTGGATTTAACGGAATTAGAAACCACACAGGTCCAACCTATGATTCTGGATATAGCTTTAATGTACCAACTCAAGAAGCAGTTGATGCTTTTGAAGCTGGTGATTCAAGAAAAGAGGTGTCTATTCTTGATATCGAAGCTTGGGCAACAGAAACTGGTGCTACCTACGGAATAGGGTATGAGCATACAGGGTATTACAACAGAAAATACCTTGCACGCCAAGGGGATCAAAACATTGGCGATCAAAACTTAACAAACCCTAATAATTACAGGTCAATTCGTTTTGCAGATGTATTGCTTATGGCCGCTGAAGCTAATAATAGGGGCGGTATTGATGACTCAAAAGCACAGGTATACCTAAACTTGGTACGTACACGTGCATTTGGCACTAACGCTAACAATGTAACTGCTGCTGGGGCTGAACTAACCGACGCTATCTATCATGAAAGACGTGTAGAATTAGTAGGTGAAGGGCATCGCTTCTTTGACCTTGTAAGAACTGGTCAAGCATCTTCTGAAATTGAAGGCTTTGAAGCAGGTAAACACGAAATATTTCCTATTCCAATTCAAGAAATTCAATTCTCTAACGGAAACTGGAATCAAAATCCAAACTATTAAAAAATATAACTATGAAAATACTAAAATATATACTTAGTCTTTGTGTTGTTGTTCTTGCATTAACCACTTGCTCTGACGATGAAAAAGACTTAAATTTTATTTCAAATGTTGAGGCGCCTTCTGAATTAGCAATGCTTTTTCAAGTGACTCAAGACAATACAGGTTTTGTAACAATCACGCCAACCGCAGAGGGAGCTGTTGGGTTTGATATTTATTTTGGAGATGATACTCTAGAGCCTGAAAACTTTAGTAACGGCCAAAACACATCACATACATATGTTGAAGGAACTTATACAGTTACGGCTGTAGCCTATGGCGTTACAGGCTTAGAAACAACCCTGGCTCAAGAGTTAGTCGTTTCATTTCAAGCGCCTTCTAACTTAGAAGTGACTATTGAAAATGATGCTGCAATCTCTAAACGTGTAAATGTTACAGCTTCAGCTGATTTTTCTGTAAGTTTTGATGTGACTTCTCTAGGAACTACTGAAGAAACACCTTCACCAGTTACGGGGAATATTGGTGAAACAGTGTTTTTGGATTTCTTAGAACCAGGAACCTACACAATTACTGTAGAAGCAATGGGAGCGGCAATCGAAACGACTGTTTATACTGAAGACTTTGAAGTGACGGAAATTATATCTCCTTTAACATCAGCTCCAACTCCGCCATCAAGACAACCAGATGATGTTATCTCTTTGTACAGCGATGTATATACCAATATTGAATTATCTGAACTTAACCCGGGTTGGGGACAAACAACAACCCTTACAGAGGTGCAAGTTGAAGGAAATAATACGTGGTTTTATAATGATTTAAACTATACAGGGATTGTAACTGATTATGGAAATGCAACTGATGTTTCAGCAATGGAATTTGTTCATTTTGACTATTGGACTCCAGACGCTACTGTTTTAGGACTTAAGTTAGTTAATACTTCTTATGCAGATGGAGACCCTTTGAAAGAAGACATTGAGTTTGTCGACCCTATCAGCCTTGGTGAATGGGTAAGCGTAGATATTTCGTTAGCAGAATATACAACTGATGTTTCTGGAATTACACAGTTGTTATACGATACGACAGGAAACAATGCAATTGTTTATGTAGATAATTTATATTTTTACAGAGAAGCTACCGATACCAGTTTATTTGACGATGGATTATTAACCAATGGTGATTTTGAGCTAGGAAGTGAATCTTGGCTTGTGGGAGTTGATCCTGCTTCTGCTGCGCCGGTAACTACAGATACTGCAGGGAACACTTATTACTCTGTTAATGTTACCAATCCTGACTCAACACAGCCATACCTTGTGAATACAAGTCAATTTGTTGAGCTTATCAGTGGAGAAACGTACACACTAACATTTGACGCTTGGTCTGATGCTAACAGATCCATAATAGCAGGAATAGGACTAAGTGCTAATCCTTGGACTAATGTGGCAGAGACAGTAGACATTACTACAACAAGAACAACTTATAGTTACACGTTTGAGACTATTGGATTTGGAGATCCACAAGCAAGAGTGATTTTTGACTTGAACGCTGTAGCTGGAGTAGTTAATTTAGATAATGTTTCATTAACCCTTGATTAAGTTTAATCGCTCAAAAACAAGACAATTTTAAAATAAAAAATATGAAAAATTTAAAACATTTATTCAGTTTATGTCTAACCTTAGCGCTTTTTACGGCCTGTGAGGAAGATACTTATGAATTTGGCGATATTACAACACCTACTAACTTAGCAGTTACGGTTGATGTGGTTGGATTAGATGCCGAAAACCCTAACGGAGATGGTAGTGGAGTTGTAAACTTCAATGCATCTGCAGAAGGGGCTATTACTTATAAATATATATTTAATGGCGCAGAAGAAATGGTGGCCTCAGGAGTTCTTGAAAAGTCTTTTTATGCTGTAGGAGTAAATAGCTATGATGTAACAGTTGTTGCTTACGGAACTGCAGGCAGTCCTTCTTCAACGACTTTTACTATTGAAGTTTTAGCAACCTACACCCCTCCAGCTGATTTAGTTCAAGCGCTTACGGGCGGTAGCTCAAAAACATGGAGAGTTAAGTCTGAAGTAGGGCAGCATTTTGGATTAGGTCCAGTAGGTGGTCTTATACCATGTGAGTGGTACGGAGCAGGCCCTGAAGATAAAGTTGGTACAGGAACCTACGACGATCGCTGGACTTTCAATTCTGATGGAACTCTTAACCATATGACTAACGGAACTATTTTTGGCCGTTCGGCTCAAGTATATGCAGAACTAGGGAACAATGGTACTGGCGGCGAAGATGGTGCTGATGTACTAAATTATGAATATGCAGATTATACTGAAAACTGGAATATTATTGATCCAGGACAGATTTCTATAAAATTAACCAATAACGCATTTTTCACCTATTATACTGGAGGTAGTCATACATATGAGTTGTGGGACTATAATGAAAATGAATTATATATTAGAACTGTAGATGGTGCTGGAGAGTTCACATGGTGGATGATTTTAGTCGCTGAATAGTAATTTGTTCTTACTTTCATAAAAAAAGAGGCAAATTTTTTGCCTCTTTTTTTTATTAATTTTAAATTTGTGATAATGAAAAAAATAACATTTATTTTTAATCTTTCTGTATTGGTGCTCTTGACGGCCTATGGCTGCTCTTCAAGTGATAGTGAGGATATAAATAACCCTAATAATAATAATAACAATACCGTAATACCAACTAATCTTGTCGTATCCCTTGACATACAAGGCCAAGACGCAAACAACCCTAACGGAGACGGCTCGGGAGTTTTTAATATGTTAGCTACTGCTAATAATGCCGTTAGATACGGTTTTAAGGTTGGGACTGCGGATGAGGTTGATAGTCCAAGCGGTAACTTTACATATACAGTAAATACCCAAGGACTTAATCAGTTCCCCGTTACTATCTATGCGTATTCAACCTCAGATGATAGGATCCCAAAAATTCAAAATATTACGATTTTTGTAGAAGCTAATGATTCAGGAAATGGTGGTTCAGGAAATAATGACGTCTTAGTATGGTCAGATGAATTTAACGGCAGCGGGGCAATTAACACCAACAATTGGACTTATGAAATTGGCGGTGGTGGCTGGGGTAACCAAGAAGTTCAATCTTATACAAACAGTCTTAATAATGTGTATAAAGAGAACGGGATACTAAAAATAAAAGTCATTAAAGAATCTAATAACTCGTATACTTCAGGTCGAATCATAACTAAAAATAAATTTGATTTTAAGTATGGTCGTGTAGACATTCGTGCAAAATTACCAACTATTGCAGGAACATGGCCCGCCTTATGGATGTTAGGGGCTAATATTAGTTCTGTTAGTTGGCCAAGCTGTGGAGAAATCGATATTATGGAACAGTTTGAAGATAAATCCTATGTACAGTCTACCTGTCATTGGCAAAGCCCTTCCACTACAAATTATGCACCTGTAAGTTACGGACTGCCTGTAGATTTAAACACGCCTACAGAATTTCATATCTATTCCTTAATTTGGTCGGAAGGTAGTATAAAGACACTATTGGATGGGAATCAGTTTTATGCAATGAACACAAACAGTACTATGCCTTTTGATGCAAACTTTTTCTTTATATTTAATGTAGCAATGGGCGGGACCAATGGCGGTACGATAGACCCCAATTTCACCTCCGATGCTATGGAGGTAGATTATATAAGAGTATACCAATAAGATGAAAAAACCCTTTCTAATAGTTATTTTATTTAGTGTTTTATTTACTGCAGTTTCTTGTATTAAATCTGACTCAACTCCTTCTCTTAGTTCTTCTTTAACGTCGGTTCAGGGGATTGAGAAAAAAGTAAATGAGTTATTAGATCGGATGACTCTAGAAGAAAAAGTTGGTCAAATGAACCAATATGTAGGCTTCTGGGATCTTACGGGCCCGGCTCCAGATTCAGGAGATGCAGCCGAAAAGTATGAGCATCTTAGAAATGGGTATGTTGGCTCAATGCTAAATGTAAGGGGTGTTGAGAACGTGAGAGGCGTTCAAAAAATTGCAGTTGAAGAATCGCGCTTAGGAATTCCCTTAATTATAGGGTTTGATGTGATTCACGGCTATGAAACCATAAGCCCAATTCCTTTAGCTGAGTCTGCAAGCTGGGATTTAGAGGCCATTAGAAAATCATCTGAAGTGGCGGCAGAAGAAGCTGCTGCTGCTGGAATTAACTGGACATTCGCTCCTATGGTTGACATCACTCGTGATGCAAGATGGGGTCGCGTGATGGAAGGTGCTGGTGAAGACCCTTATTTAGGATCTAAAATTGCTAAAGCACGTGTTCTTGGATTTCAAGGTACAGATTTATCACAACATACTACTATTGCTGCATGTGCTAAGCACTTTGCTGGTTATGGATTCTCTGAATCCGGACGAGAGTACAATACGGTCGATGTTGGAACTTCCACTTTAAATAACATGATCTTTCCCCCATTCCAGGCCACTGTTGATGCGGGGGTGAGAACCTTTATGAATGCCTTTAATGTGCTGAACGGAATTCCGGCTACAGGAAATAAATATTTACAAAGAGACGTTTTAAAAGGCAAATGGGCTTTTGACGGTTTTGTAGTTACCGATTGGGGCTCTATTGATGAGATGACGTCTCATGGCCTTGCTAAAGATGGTAAGGAAGCGGCTATGATAGCGGCCAATGCTGGTTCTGACATGGACATGGAATCACACTTATACGTGAAAGAATTAGCAGGTTTAGTTAGAGAAGGCAAAGTGAAGGAGTCTTTCATTGACGACGCTGTCAAACGAATTTTAAAAGTTAAGTTCGAGTTAGGGCTTTTTGAAGATCCCTACAAGTACTGTGATGAGGTACGTGAAAAAGAAGTTATCGGCCAACAAGCCTTTCATGAGGCTGCTTTAGATCTAGCAAAAAAATCAATTGTACTTTTGAAAAATGACAATCAGTTATTACCCTTGAAAAAGCAAGGCCAAAAAATCGCTTTAATTGGTGCTTTAGCAGCAGATAAAAACAGCCCTTTGGGGAATTGGAGGATTGCAGCCAAAGACCATTCTGCTGTTTCTGTTTTAGAGGGAATGCAAGCCTATAAAGAAAATAAATTAACCTATGCCAAAGGAGCCGATGTTAGTATTGGTTACACGGCGTTTACGGCTCAGGTTCAAATCAATACTTCCGATAAAAGTGAATTCCCTCAAGCAATCGAGGCCGCAAAATCTGCTGATGTTGTTGTCATGGTATTGGGAGAAATTGGTTATCAAAGCGGTGAAGGTCGAAGTCGAACTAAATTAGGATTGCCAGGCGTCCAACAAGAACTGCTAGAAGCAGTATATAAGGTTAACAAGAATATTGTGCTAGTTCTTAATAACGGAAGGCCTCTGGTCTTAAATTGGCATCACGAAAATTTACCGGCAATTGTTGAGGCTTGGCAGTTAGGAACTCAAAGTGGAAATGCTATTGCACAAGTTCTCTATGGAGACTATAATCCAAGCGGAAAGCTACCAATGAGTTTTCCAAGAGCTGTGGGCCAAGTTCCTATTTATTACAACTATAAAAATACAGGCCGTCCAACAGGTGCTCCTGGTGTGTTTTGGTCACATTACGAAGACGAAGAAAACTCACCATTATACCCTTTTGGATATGGGCTGAGTTATACCTCATTTGAATATAGTAATCTAAAAACATCGGTCGTTTCTGAAAAGGAAGTACAGGTGTCTGTCACACTAAAAAATTCTGGAAAACAAACAGGTAAAGAAGTGGTACAACTTTATATAAGAGATCATTTCGCAAGCGTTACACGCCCAGTTAGAGAGCTTAAAGGTTTTGAGCTTGTTAGCCTAGTGCCAAACGAAAGCCAGGAAATTTCATTCACACTTACGGAAAAAGAACTTGGCTTTTATGATAATAATGGAAATTTTATACTAGAGTCAGGAGATTTTTCAATTTTTGTTGGAGGCGATTCTAATGCTAACCTTCAATCCACTATTACCTTATAAATGATTGTTCGAGTTTTTCTACTATTACTATTGACCCCCTTTTTGGTGCCTACTGTTTCATCAGCCCCCAGACTTCTATTTTCGGATGAATTTAATGAAGATTCCTTGGACTTAAATAGCTGGTCCTACGACCTTGGTGATGGGTGTCCTAATCTATGTGGTTGGGGTAATAATGAATGGCAATCATACACCAAAAAAAATGTAACAACAGTAAATAATCATCTCGTAATTTCTGCAACCAAACAAGGGGATGCCTACTACTCTGGCAGGATTACATCTAAAGACAAGTTTGAATTTACATATGGAACGATTGAAGTCAAAGCGCAACTTCCAATAGGAAAGGGCTTATGGCCAGCTATATGGATGCTGGGTCACGATATAGACACCAACACATGGCCAGCTTGTGGTGAAATCGATATTATGGAGTATGTTGGAAAATCCCCCGGACAAATTCACACGACATTACACACCCCCGAAAGTTATGGTCAGTCATTCAACACTAAAATTACGAACATAGACTCTATTGAAGAGGGGTTTCATGTTTATAAAACTAAGTGGGATGCGAATCAAATACAGTTCTACATCGATGATGTTTTGGTTTATACATTTTCTCCAGAAATTAAAAATGATAAAACATGGCCCTTCAATAAGCCGTTTTATATCATTCTTAATTTAGCTATTGGCGGGCATTTTGGTGGGTCATATGTAGATGACTCTATTTTTCCTGAAGATTTTGTTATTGATTATGTGAAAGTATATCAATAAACGACTACGAATAAAGCTTTGTTATTTCTGCCATTACAAGTTCTGAAGCGCCTTTATTATTTTTAATATACTCCTTGTTTGTTTGACCTAAAGCCTTCCTTTTTTCTGGGTTTTTAACAAGTGCATCTAGTGTTTCTTGAAGGCTTGCGCCACTGTCAATACTAAATAATCCACCTTTAGTTAGCATCGCTTTAGCTTCAGGAAATTTTTGATAGTTTTTACCAATCACAATGGGAACTCCAAAAGTAGCAGCCTCTAGTGTGTTGTGAAGCCCCGACGACCCCATGCCACCTCCAATATATGCAATGTCTGCATACTTGTATATCTTAGTTAGTAAGCCAATAGTATCAATAATAAACACAGACTTATTTTCTAGAGCTTCATTTTTATAGTTAGAGTAAAGAACTGTAGGTTTCTGAAGTTTTTTAAGCATTGAATTAATTTGACTTGAATCAATGTTGTGGGGAGCAATAATAAATTTAGTATTCTCTTTGCCAGTATTAATATAGTCTATAAGTAAGCTGTCATCTTCTGGCCAGGTACTTCCCGCCACAATACAGGTTTTAGTGTCTTTAAATTTGGCAATGAAATCTAGCTTATTGTCTGTTTTCAATTGATTTCCAACACGATCAAATCTAGTATCTCCCGACACGCTAGTGGATGAGTATCCAATTGAGTTTAGTAGTTTTTTAGACTCTAAATCTTGCGTAAAGATGTGGTCAAATGTAAAAAGTAGTTTTTTAAACCAATTCCCATAGCTCTTAAAGTAAGGCTGTGACGGTCTAAATAACGCTGAGATTAATACCGTTGTTATATGTCGTCGTTTCAGCTCTTGCAAGTAATTTGGCCAAAGATCATATTTAACAAACACCACTAATTTAGGATTTGTAATGTTTAGAAATGAGTTAACTGTACTTTTCTTATCCAAAGGCAGGTAAACAACAAGGTCTGTAATGGGATTTATTTTTCTAACCTCATACCCCGATGGAGAGAAAAAGCTGAGTACAAACTTGTGGTCTTGGTAGTGTGTTTTCAGGGCCTCAAATACTGGTAGTCCCTGCTCGTATTCCCCTAAAGACGCACAATGTAGCCAAATAACCTTATCACTAGGGCTAAGGTTTTGTTGTAATATTTGCAAACTTTCTTTGCGTCCTTTTTGACCTAGCTGTACCTTTTTGTGAAAACCTCCGAAAAGGAAAACAAAAAATGTTACGAGTTCAATTATGATATTGTAAAAAAGGCTCAAAAGGTTTTATTTAAAGCAAAAATACATTCTTTATATTAATTTTATGACTAAGCATTGGTAATTTTGTATTTTTGTTCATCGTAATTGTTATTGCTTCAAATTGAAATTTAAAGAAATGAAAAAAATTCAAATGGTTGACCTCAAGGGTCAATATGCATCTATAAAAGAAGTTGTCAATTCTTCTATTCAGGAAGTTATTGATAATGCGTCGTTTATTAACGGGCCTAAAGTAAAGGAGTTTCAAGCAAATTTGGAAGCCTATCTTGGTGTTAAACACGTTATCCCTTGTGCTAACGGTACAGATGCGTTACAAATTGCGATGATGGGTTTAGGATTAAAACCAGGCGATGAAGTTATTACTGCAGATTTTACTTTTGCAGCTACCGTTGAAGTCATTGCTTTGTTGGGACTTACTCCAGTCCTAGTTGATGTTGATCCCGATAAATTCAATATAGATATTGAGGCTATTAAAAAAGCGATTACTCCAAAAACAAAGGCTATTGTTCCCGTACATTTGTTTGGGCAGTGTGCAAATATGGATGCTATTATGGAGCTTGCAGCGACTCATGATTTATTTGTAATTGAAGATAATGCTCAAGCGATAGGGGCTAACTATACGTCCCAAGATGGTACAAAGTCTAAAGCTGGAACCATTGGCCATGTGGCATCGACCTCTTTTTTTCCTTCCAAAAACTTAGGGTGCTATGGAGATGGAGGGGCTATTTTTACCAATGACGACGACTTAGCACACACGATAAGAGGGGTTGTAAATCATGGAATGTATAAGCGCTATCACCACGATGTTGTTGGTGTTAATTCCAGGTTAGATTCTATTCAAGCAGCCGTACTAGACGCGAAGCTTCCTAAGCTTGACGGGTACAACAAAGCACGTCAATCAGCGGCTCGAAAATATAATGCTGCGTTTAAAGATCACGCCAATATTGTCACTCCAAAAGCTGGCAATGGTTGTGAAACGCTGTGTGATAACTGCGACTGTCATGTGTTTCATCAATACACATTAAAGATTCAGGGCGCGGATAGAGATGCCTTAGTAGCACATTTACAAGAAAAAGACATTCCATGTGGCGTTTACTACCCCATCCCATTACACAAACAAAAAGCATATGTAGATGATCGTTATAATGATGCAGATTTTAAGGTGACAAACACTCTAATTAATGAAGTAATTTCAATGCCAATGCATACGGAGTTAGAAGACGATCAGATTGATTTTATTACTTCCACAGTGATTGCTTTTTTAAGCAAATAAAGCTTGTTTAACTCGTTTCAGTATTTTTTGAAGAACGATTCATGAATGTTGACATCAGTAACAAAACCATCCCTGTTGTCACAGATAAGTCCGCGCTATTAAAAACGCCCGTTTTGAATACGCCACCAAAATCCATGAAAAGGAAGTCAGTTACAGATCCGTACATAAAACGGTCATAAACGTTAGCGATTCCTCCACCAGCAATACAACTAAATCCTATAATTGATTTCTTGTCAAGCGTCTTATTTGTGATCACATGATACATCACAACACCTAAAACAATCACCGGAATAATAAGTAGAAAAACAAGTTTAACAGTCGGGTTTGAATCACTCCCCATGCTTAAGAAAGCGCCGGAGTTTTCAACATTCATTAATTGAAGTTGCTTTCCAATAAGTTCTGTTCTCGATCCAGGAACTATTTTTTCGCGTACCTTAATTTTAGAAAACTGATCTAAACCAATATTGAAAATAACAAGGATAAGTATTAATAAGGTTCTTTTATTCATTGATTTTAATTTTCAATTGTTGCGGCTTTAGTATCCATCTCTCTATTTATTTTCCTAACAAGTCCCTGAAGAACATTGCCAGGACCTACTTCAATAAATTCGTTACCGCCGTCCTTAATCATTTGCTGAACCGATTGCGTCCATTTTACAGGTGCAGTTAGTTGAGAAATTAAATTCATTTTAATCTCTGATTCCTTCAGGACAGGCATTGCAGTTACGTTCTGATATATAGGGCAACTAGGGGTGCGGAATTGCGTGTTTTCTATGGCTGCTGCTAGTTGTTCTTTTGCCGGTGCCATTAACGGAGAATGAAAAGCCCCACCCACAGGGAGTACAAGGGCCCTACGTGCTCCTTTTTCTTTTAGTTGATCACAGGCTTTATGAATAGCGTCTACTGCTCCTGAGATCACCAATTGACCTGGGCAATTATAGTTGGCAGCGACTACGATGCCCTCGATAGATTTACATGTTTCCTCTATTATTTCATTTTCTAAACCCAACACAGCCGCCATAGTCCCTTTAGTAGAATCACATGCTTTTTGCATTGCCTGCGCTCGTTGTGAGACTAGTTTTAGACCGTCTTCAAAACGGAGTGTGCCATTGGCAACTAAGGCTGAAAATTCACCAAGGGAATGTCCTGCAACCATGTCTGGCTGAAAGTGTTTTCCCAGACTCTTTGCTAAAATTACAGAATGTAAAAAGATTGCAGGTTGAGTCACTTTAGTCTCTTTCAAATCGTCAACACTTCCTTCAAACATTATTTTTGTAATGTTAAATCCTAAAATGTCATTAGCTTGTTCAAAAAGAGATTTTGCAATCGATGTACCCTCATAAAGAGGCAGGCCCATCCCCGAAAATTGTGCACCTTGACCTGGAAAAATATATGCTTTCATGTGTATTGGTTTTAGTAGTGTCTAAACAGAGCTAGCTAGCGTCTTTTATAAGTTAAGAAAGAAAAAGGATAGTTGTGTTGGTCATCTTTCTCGTTGTAAACACAATTAATTTCCTCCCATTTTTTGATATCTATTTCAGGAAAAAATGTATCTCCTTCAAATGAGTGATGTACTTTTGTGAGTTCTATAAGATCAACAAAACCCAAGGCTTGTTTATAGATTTCTCCCCCTCCAATAATGTAGGGGCTAGAGTCAAGTTTCGCTGCTTCAATAGCTGATTCTAACGAATTTACAACCTTAACTCCCTCAGTTACTGTGTAGTTTTGTTGTCTAGTGATCACAATGTGGGTCCTGTTTGGCAAAGGCTTTGGAAAGCTTTCAAATGTTTTACGCCCCATAATTATACAATGCCCAGACGTAAGGGCCTTAAATCGTTGGAGGTCGTTTCGTAAGCGCCAAATTAAATCATTGTCTTTACCAATCACATTGTTTTCTGAGACGGCTACAATAAGTGTTAATTTAGATATTTGATTTGTTGTTTTCAATAGATAGTGTGTTAAGCAAAGGCAAAAGTAAGTGTTTCTATTAAATTATACAGCCACTGCTCCTTTGATATGCGGGTGTGGGTCGTAACCTTCTAACGTAAAGTCATCAAATGTAAAGTCAAATATATCTTTTATTTGAGGGTTTAGCGTCATTTTGGGAAGCGGACGAAGATCCCTTGAAAGCTGTGTTTTTACTTGCTCTATATGGTTGCTATAAATATGTGCATCACCAAAAGTATGTATAAATTCACCAGCTTCATACCCACAAACTTGAGCGACCATCATAGTAAATAAGGCATAAGAGGCAATATTAAAGGGCACTCCTAAAAATATATCTGCGCTTCGTTGGTAAAGTTGACAAGATAATTTCCCGTCATTTACATAAAACTGAAAAAAAGCATGGCAAGGGGGCAGCGCAGCTTTGTTGTTGGCTACATTATCGCTAAATGACTTTGAAGTATCCGGAAGTACTGATGGGTTCCATGCAGAAACCAACATGCGGCGGCTATTAGGGTTTGTTTTTAAGGTTTCAATAACTTCTGCGATTTGATCAATTTCATCACTGTTCCAATTACGCCACTGATGCCCATAAACAGGGCCTAAGTCCCCATTTTCATCTGCCCAAGCGTTCCATATTTTCACTCCATTTTCAGTTAGGTAGTCAATGTTTGTATCGCCTTTTAGGAACCAAAGTAATTCGTAAATAATAGATTTAAGATGAAGTTTTTTGGTGGTTACCATTGGAAAGCCTTGACTAAGGTCAAATCGCATTTGGTATCCAAACACACTTTTAGTCCCTGTACCGGTACGGTCTCCTTTTTCATTTCCATTTTCTAACACATGTGACACTAGGTCTAAATACTGCTTCATTCCAATTAATTTTATAAAGTTAAAAATAAAAAAAGCTTCAATATTAAAGAAATTGAAGCTTGTAATAATTTGAAAAGTTATTAACTATTTACCCAATAATTGCTCCAGCAATTGTGGCAGATAAAAGAGAGGCGATAGTACCTCCAATAAGAGCCTTAATTCCAAATTCGGAAAGTGTTTTTCGTTGACCCGGGGCCAATGATCCAATACCACCTATTTGAATTCCGATAGAAGCAAAATTAGCAAATCCACAAAGCATATAAGTCGCCATTATTATGGATTTTTCGTATTTTAAATGTAGTAGGTTTAGTGGGTTTTTTAATTCTGCTAACTGTATGTACCCAACAAATTCACTGGCTGCTAGTTTAATCCCTAACAGTTGTCCCATTAGTGCAACGTCCTCTTTAGCAATTCCAATGAGCCACATTAATGGTGCAAAAGCATACCCTAAAATAAACTCAAGTGAAAAGTTTTTGTAAGAAGTATTAGAAGCGACCCAGTCGTTTAGTGTAGTCCAATCACCCACCCATGCCAGGATGCCATTTATCATAGCAATAAAGGCTAAAAAGACTAGAAGCATAGCGCCAATATTTAGTGCTAATTTTAGCCCTTCGGTTGTTCCGTTTGCAATAGATTCAAGAATGTTGGATCCAATTTTTTCTTGTGAAACAACAATTTCATTATCTATAGCTTCTACCTGTGGGTATAGCATTTTTGAAATTACTATAGCGCCGGGTGCAGCCATTACTGAGGCCGTTAATAAGTGTTTTGCATAAAATAAGCGCAAGACTTCATCGTCACCTCCAAGGAATCCTATGTAAGCTGCCAAAACGCCTCCTGCAACGGTGGCCATTCCTCCAATCATGACTAGTAAGATCTCCGAACGGTTCATTTTTTCTAAATAAGCCTTGATCATTAAGGGCGATTCCGTTTGTCCCAAAAATATATTTCCCGCAACACTTAGGCTTTCTGCTCCAGAAACTTGTAGCAGCTTGCTTAATAACCAGGCCAGTCCTTTAACCACGCGTTGTATGATACCTAAATAAAACAAAACAGAAGTTAGCGCAGAAAAGAATATAACTGTTGGTAGTATTGAAATGGCGAATGTTACCAATGGAGCCTCAATCTCTCCAGTTGAAAATGAAGCGAATAAAAACTTAGTACCTTGAAGTGTGAAGTCTAATACAGCAATAAATAAACTTCCTACCCATTCAAAAAAATCTTGAATAAAAGTAACTTTTAATACACCAACAGCTAAAATAATCTGCGCACCAAGCCCAAAGACAACAGTTCTCCAGTTAATGGCTTTTTTATTGGCACTCAATAGATAAGAAATTAAGATCAATACAAACATCCCTAAAAGCCCCCTAAGCAAACTGTTTAGAGTAAAGCCTTGACTTGCTATGATTTCAGAACCAGTATTTTGAGCTAAAAGTTGTTGAGTATTTGTAAACAATACAAATAAAATAAAAATTAGTTTTTTCATATTGTAATAGATTATCTTTTTGAGATCTCGTCTCGTACCTTAGCAGCTGTTTCATAATCTTCATCAGCAACTGCTTTAGTTAGTATTTCGTGTAATTGGTCAATAGATTTGTTATGGTAACTGCTTTTATTTGTGTCTGTTTCCTCCGTTTCAAAGTCTAAATTTTCAAAAAGTATCACTTCTTCTGATGTGTCTTCAGTGTGTTCTTTTTTAGGGTCATTTTTTAAAATAATCCCTGCTTTTTCTAAAATGTTTTGATAGGTAAATATGGGAGCAGAAAAACGCAGCGCCAATGCAATTGCGTCGCTAGTTCTCGCATCAATAACTTCTTCAGTCTTGTCACGTTCGCAAATGAGAGATGCATAGAATACGCCATCAACAAGCTTGTGAATAATAACTTGTTTTACTACAATGTCAAAACGATCTGAAAAGTTTTTAAATAAGTCGTGTGTAAGAGGTCTTGGTGGTTCAATCTCTTTTTCTAAAGCGATTGCAATTGATTGAGCTTCAAAAGCTCCAATAACAATTGGTAGCTTTCGTTGTCCATCAACCTCACTCAAAATCAAAGCGTAAGCACCGCTTTGAGTCTGGCTGTATGAAATACCTTTTATGTTAAGACGAACTAAACTCATAAGTTATAACACAAAGAACAGTTTAAATTAGTAAAGTACCAAACCCTTGACAAATAAGTTTTTGATTATTGTAATAAATAAACGAAGCTTATAAAAGTGCTATATTCTTAAGAATTTATGCGTTTTGAGCTTTGAAAACTTTTAATTTTTCTATCAATTTGGGAACGACTTCAAAGGCGTCACCGACGATGCCGTAATCAGCAGCTTTAAAAAACGGTGCATCTGGATCGGTATTAATGACCACCTTTACTTTGGAGGCATTGATTCCAGCTAAATGCTGAATAGCTCCAGAAATTCCAATTGCTATATATAAGTTTGTAGCCACAGGCTTTCCTGTTTGACCTACATGTTCGCTATGAGGTCTCCAGCCCAAATCAGAAACAGGTTTTGAGCAAGCAGTTGCAGCTCCAAGAATATCCGCTAGTTCTTCTATCATTGCCCAGTTTTCTGGACCTTTTAATCCACGACCTGCTGATACGACCACTTCAGCATCCGCAATAGTCACTTTGTCATTTGCTTTATCTATGGAAGTTACGCTTGTTGATGATGTTGTCAAGTCAGGAGCAAATGCTTCTATTTGTGCAGCAGCATCTTTTTCTACTATACCAAATGAATTGTTAGACACCCCTACTATTTTAATTGGGGTAGATATTTCAGTATTACAAAATGCTTTGTTAGTAAATGCGGTTCGCTTTACTGTAAATGGATTTAGATTTGACGGGGTCGCTACTACATTTGGCACATATCCTGCGTTAAGACCTACAGCTAGTAGCGGTGCTATGTACTTGCTGTCAGCACTTGCACTTAATACAACTACCGTTGCGCTTTCGTTTTCTGCTGCTTTCTTTATAGCATCTGCATATATTTTAGCGTTAAAGTCGTTGACGGAGTCTATATTTAATACTTTATCTACACCATAATCGCCTAACTTTGACACGTCATTGGCCTTAAATGTTAGTGCGGTTAGTGTAGTACCCATAGCATCTGCTATGGCTTTTCCGTAAGAGGCCGCTTCTAAAGCAGCTTTTTTAAAATTTCCTTGATCAGATTCTGTATATACTAAAACGGACATTTTTCTTTTTTTTTAAATTAATTAAATAACTTTTGCTTCGTTGTGAAGGAGATTGATGAGCTCATCAATATTGTCAGCTTCTACTAATTTAACAGCCCCTCGTGCTGCTGGTTTTTCAAAAGAGACTGAGTTAGTTGCTGAGTTGTCAGATTCAGGCTCAACAACCGTAAGTGGTTTTTTTCGCGCCATCATAATTCCTCTCATGTTAGGGATTCTAAGATCACTTTCTTCAACAAGTCCTTTTTGTCCGCCAATTACAAGCGGTAAAACAGTGGATAGTATTTCCTTTCCTCCGTCAATTTCACGAATAGCTATTGCTGTTGTTCCCTCTACTTCTAAACTAATACAGTTGGTTACAAAATTAGCATCTAACATGGCTGCTAACATTCCAGGCACCATTCCTCCATTATAGTCAATAGATTCACGACCAGCTATAATTAAATCATAGTTTCCTTTTCTAGCCACTTCAGTTAAATGAGTGGCAACAGAATAACCGTCAGGAGTACTTGCATTTACTCGAATTGCGGCGTCTGCCCCTATAGCAAGCGCTTTTCTGAGAGTAGGCTCTGTTTCTGGACCTCCAACACTAACAACATCTATAGTAGCATTTTGTTTTTCTTTAAACCACATTGCACGAGTCAATCCAAATTCATCATTTGGATTTATAACAAATTGAACTCCGTTTGAGTCAAACTTGGAGTCATCTTCAATAAAATTAATTTTAGAAGTCGTGTCAGGAACATGACTAATACAGACTAATATTTTCATTTTCTAAGTTTTTGTTCTAATTAGATTTGAGTTCAAAAGTAATTAAAAAACTTTAAATTTCCTATGCATGCATAGTAAATTTTAATGAATTGTTTTAATTATAATTGAGTATTATTCTTATTT
>OJHD01000027.1_pt1 | contig 32224 bp, 29 predicted proteins | sample 1594981 | NCBI WGS metagenome assembly OJHD01 (sample SAMN05416720, study PRJEB24817) | seawater metagenome | isolation source: Sea water | place: Canada:Atlantic | collected 2013-07 | reverse complement strand
AGAGCCAGAGCCAGAGCCAGAGCCAGAGCCAGAGCCAGAGCCAGAGCCAGAGCCAAATGCCACACAAGCTATTGAAGAAGACAGTTCTACTAAGAAGAGTTTTTTTGGAAGAGTTTTCAAGCGTAAAGAGGAAACCAAGAAAACTGAAAAAAAGCGATTGTTTGATGACAATATGCTTGAAAGTCTTGAAGAGCTTTTAATTAGTGCAGATATGGGTGTTGATACGTCGCTGCGCGTTTCTGCAAATATGGCAGAAGGTATTTTTGGTAAAAAAGTATCGGTTAATGAAGTGAAAGCTCTTCTAGGAGATGAAGTAGCGCGCATTTTAGAACCTGTTGCAAAACCGATGCCACTTTATGCTCAAAAGCCACAAGTTGTATTAGTAGTTGGTGTAAATGGTTCAGGAAAAACTACAACTATAGGTAAACTTGCATCTCAATTTCGAGCTGCAGGAAAATCTGTAGTTATAGCAGCAGGTGATACTTTCCGAGCAGCTGCTGTGGAGCAACTACAAGTTTGGGGTGAAAGAGCTGGAGTGCCAGTTTTGACTGCTCCAGAAGGATCTGATCCGGCCTCTTTAGCCTTTGATGCAATGAATAAATGTAAAGAAGACTCAGTAGATCTGCTCATGATTGACACAGCAGGGCGTTTGCAAAATCGAAAAGATTTAATGGAAGAACTTGATAAAATAGTTAGGGTTATTCAAAAGAATGATCCTACTGCTCCTCATAATACTTTATTAGTTCTTGATGCGACGACTGGCCAGAATGCCATAAGGCAGGTTGAAGTTTTTCAAGAGGTTTCAAACGTTACTGGTCTAGTTATGACAAAGCTTGATGGAACAGCAAAAGGAGGGGTATTAGTTGCTCTTGCTGATAAGTTTGGACTGCCGATTCATGCAATTGGTGTAGGTGAACAAATTGATGATTTACAAGCTTTCGACCCAAAAGATTTCGCTAAAGCATTAACTGGAAGCGATGTTTGAGTAATTACATAACTGAGATTGCAGGAACGCCAACTGGAAGCCAACTTGCAATGTTCTTAGCTTTAAGTGCTGCAATTCTACATGCAGTTTTTGGCGCACTTCAAAAAGGCCGATATGATCCATGGCTATCAAGGGGTGTTATAGACTTAAGTTATGGAATCATTGCTGCACCGTTTGCATTGTTTTTTACTCCATGGCCAGAACCCCATATGTGGTTAATTTTTTTTGGAATGGTTTTAATCCACATAGTTTATAAATTATCGCAGGCTATGGCCTATAGTCTGGGTGCTTATACTGTAGTCTATCCTGTGGTTCGTGGAATTGGGCCATTAATTACAGTAGTTATAGCTGGTTTTGTTTTTGGAGAAAACTTCACATTAAAGCAGTGGATTGGCGTATTGATTTTATCGCTTGCTATATTGAGCCTTGCTGTTGTGAATTTGTATGGATCAGAAAAATTTAAACGCAAAGAATTATATTTTGCTTTATCATGGGCGGCTTTGGCGGGAATAATGGTCGCTGCATATACGACTTATGATGCATATGGTATTAGATTAACTGCTGATCCCTTTACATTTCTTGCCTGGTTTTTCTTTTTGGATGGAATTTTGGTTTTTCCTTGGATCGCATTAGCAAGGTGGCAAAAAATGGAAACAACCCCAAAAATTATACCTTTAATATTTCGTGGAATTACTGGTGGTTTTATCGCAATTTTTAGTTTTGGATCAATAATGATTGCTACTCGTTTGGATAGTGTGGGAGAGGCAGCAGTAATTAGAGAGACATCAACTGTATTTGCAGCTATTATAGGTTGGATTTTTTTGAAAGAGACTGTAGGACCTACTCGAGCTGTGTTAATGGGCCTAATAGCGCTGGGTGCAGTGATTGTGGAATTCGGAGGGTAAGTGATGAATAATAAGAATATACAACCTTGGGCTAAAACGGCTTTAGAAATGGGACCAGTAATTTTATTTTTTGTAGTTTATTCAAAGATAAAAGATAATGAATATTTACTACTTGGAGAAACTTATGAAGGTTTTATTGTAGCAACAGCTTTATTTATTCCTATTTTACTAATTGCGACTGCAATTTTATATTTATTAACTGGAAAATTATCTAAAATGCAGATCTTTACTGCAATTTTAGTGGTTGTGTTTGGTGGTTTGGGAATTTGGTTTAATGACGAGAAATTTTTTAAGATGAAGCCAACAATGATATATTTATTATTTGGTGGAATCTTGGGTTATGGCCTGTTTAGAGGGCAATCTTATTTGCAAGTTGTCATGGATGGTGCATTACCTATGACATCTGAGGGCTGGATGATATTAACCAAAAGATTCATGTTTTTCTTTTTTGGATTAGCTGTAGCAAATGAAATGATCTGGCGTAGCCTATCAACGGATATTTGGGTTAATTTCAAAACTTTTGGTTTACCATTAGCAATGTTTGTTTTTTTTATTACTCAAGCAAAAGTAATATCAAGATATTCGAGTGAAAATAAATAATGACTATTTATAATATCAATGATGTTGTTGACCTCTATTGGGTCAAGGAGTAATGACAAATTGTGGCGATTTGTAACCGGATTGTGGGCCACTTTAAATATGCCACTAAAAAGTTAGAGACGTTTAACTCCAACTTCGGCCAAATTTTATGGGTATAAACCCGGGGTAATATGATGGAAAATTGGAAAACACGTACAAAATTAGTGCATGCAGGTATTAAACGAAGCCAATTTGGTGAATTATCAGAAGCACTTTTTTTAACACAAGGCTTTGCATACGACACAGCTGAACAAGCTGAAGCTCGTTTTATTCAGAACTCTTCAGATGAATATATATACGGAAGGTATGGAAACCCAACTGTAAGAATGTTTGAAGAAAGAATGATTGCAATTGAAGGTGCAGAAGATGCGTTTGCTACTGCAACTGGGATGGCGGCAGTGTCAGGTGCTTTGTTTTGCATGCTAAAAAATGGTGATCATATTATTTCCTCAAAAGCTTTATTTGGATCATGTATGTTTGTTGTTGATGATATCCTGCGTAGATGGGGTATTGAAGTTACTTTGGTTGAAGGAACTGACCTCAATCAATGGCGTGATGCGATGCAGTCAAATACAAAAGTTTGTTTTCTTGAGTCTATTTCAAATCCAACATTGGAAGTTTGTGACATAGCTGGAGTAGCTGACATTGCCCATGCGGGTGGTGCAAAACTTGTTGTTGATAATGTTTTTGCAACTCCATTATTTCAACAAACATTAAAATTGGGTGCTGATGTTGTAATTTATTCGGCCACGAAGCACATCGACGGGCAAGGGCGATGTCTTGGCGGAATAGTCTTAGGGTCAAAAGAATATATTCAAGATATTTTTATTCCATTTAATAAACACACTGGGCCAGCTATGAGTCCCTTCAATGCATGGGTCATGCTAAAGGGATTGGAGACTATTTCTCTGAGATGTGAGGCACAGGCTGAAAATGCTAAAAAAATCGTAAATGCACTAAAAAATAATATTAAAATCAATAGGATCTTATATCCAACAGATGAATCACACCCGCAGTATGATTTAGCTATTTCTCAAATGACAAAAGGTGGAACTGTAGTTTCATTTGAAGTAAATGGTGGAAAAGATGCGGCATTTAGATTCTTAAATGCATTAAAAATTATTACTATCTCAAATAATTTAGGTGATGCAAAAAGCTTAGTTACTCATCCAGTCACAACAACCCATAAAAACATGGATCCTGATATGAGGAATTCTGCAGGTATTAGTGATGGATTTATAAGACTTTCGGTTGGATTGGAAGATCCTGAAGATTTAATTTTAGACTTAATAGAAGCACTTCAAAAAATTTAATATATTATTGAAAAAATAATACTATGTCTTTTCTATAATGAAAATTGCCGTTTAATTCGTGAGTGCTCTGGTAATCTTTATGTTAAACATTTAAAAATAATAAAGATGGTTAAACCAAGGAGAAAGTGATGAATATTCACGATCCAGCTATTGAGACCCAAGAAGAAGTTACTCGGCCTTCACAAGCTGAAGCGGAAGCTGCTGTTCAAACGCTGTTAAGATGGGCAGGAGATAATCCTTCAAGAGAAGGCTTACAAGACACTCCAAATAGAGTTGTTAAGGCTTATAGCCAATGGTTTAGGGGTTATAGAGAAGATCCCCAAGCAATGCTCCAGCGTACATTTGAAGAAGTTGAAGGCTACAACGAGATGGTATTGTTAAAAAATATTCGTTTCGAAAGTTACTGTGAGCATCATATGGCGCCAATTATCGGAACTGCACACGTTGCATATGTCCCAACTGATAGAGTTGTGGGTATCTCAAAATTGGCAAGAGTAGTTGATGCCTTTGCTAAAAGGTTGCAAGTGCAAGAAAAGATGACAGCACAAATAGCAAACACAATTGACGAGGTTTTACGTCCAAGAGGAGTTGCAGTAGTTTTAGAAGGTGAACACCATTGCATGTCTACGCGTGGCGTTCATAAGCACGGCGTATCCATGGTAACATCTGCTATGCGAGGGGATTTCCAGAAAGATCGTGAACTAAGAAGAGATTTTATGGGGATAATTGGTAATCCTGGTTCATCTGTCTAAATAAAAGGTTACTTTTAATAATCAAAAACTACAGAGATTTCTTGACACTTTGCTAGGCATTCGACAAATCTGCAATTATGTTTGATCTTCGCCCAGCGGGTTATGTTATAGGTTTGTTACTGATGGTTCTTGGTTTGACTATGGTCATACCTATGGGGCTAGATTGGCTTGATGGTGCATCAAATTGGACCTCTTTTGCATTATCAGCATTTATAACTGTTCTAATAGGCTCTGTTGTTTGTCTATCTTGTCAAAATACAATAAAAGTAAATTTAAACATCCAGCAAACATTTTTTTTGACAACAAGTGTTTGGCTAGTGTTGCCAATCTTTGGAGCTATACCTTTTATGATTGGTGAAACAGATGCAAGGTTCACTGATGCATTTTTCGAAGCTATGTCAGGGTTTACGACTACAGGTTCTACTGTTTTTGACTCATTAGATACTCTACCCCGTGGATTACTTCTATGGCGAGGTTTAATGCAATGGTTTGGAGGGATTGGAGTTGTTATTGTAGCAATGGTATTTTTACCGGTTTTACGTGTTGGTGGTATGCAAATCTTTCGTACTGAAGGTTTTGATACATTTGGTAAGATATTACCACGAGCAGCAGAAATTTCCCGTTCAATTTCATCAATATATGTATTTTTAACTATTTTATGTTTAATTGCATATTCAATAGCAGGAATGTCTTTTTTTGATGCTTTAGTACATTCAATGACAACTATTGCAACGGGTGGGTTCGCAAACTACGACACTTCTTTTGAGAATATGGGTGCATCAGTTGAATACGTAGCAGTTATATTTATGATCTTAGCAGCTTTACCATTCGTTCGATACGTCCAACTCATTGGTGGTTCCGTCAAATCTTTTATATCTGATCCCCAAGTAAAGACTTTTTTGATTACTGCAGGAGTGGTGACTTTTATACTTATAGTATGGCAAATAAACTATGTAACCAATTCATATGAATTTGCTATCCGAAAAGCAGCTTTTAATGGTGTGTCCATTCTAACTGGTACTGGCTTTGCTAGTGACAATTATTTATCATGGGGCAGTTTTCCTGTAACATTTTTCTTTTTAATAGGATTAATAGGAGGATGTGCGGGCTCAACAACTTGCTCAATTAAAATATTTCGGTTTCAACTTTTATTTGCATCTGTGAGTGCACAAATAAAACGAATACATAGTCCAAATGGAGTATTCCAACCTAGATATAACAAGAAGCCTGTAGCTGAAGATATTATTAGTTCTGTTATGGCGTTTTTTGTATTGTTCATGGTTACCCTAGCAATATTAGCAGTTGCCCTAGGAATGACTGGTTTAGATGCAGTTACCTCTATTTCTGGTGCTGCAGCGTCATTGGCAAACATTGGACCTGGCTTGGGCCCTGTGATTGGACCAGATGGAAACTATTCAGGGTTGAATGATATAGCAAAGTGGTTATTGGCAGCAGGTATGCTAATCGGACGATTAGAATTAATGGCAGTTTATGTTCTATTAACTGCAACCTTCTGGAGGGGTTAATAGTGAGTAAAGGTGATTTAGATCCTAAAAACTGGGATTCGTTTAGAGCTGAAGCTCATAAAATGTTAGATAAAAGCATAGATAAAATGAAAAGTGTTAATGAAGGAAGAGTTTGGTCTCCTGTTCCAAATACGTTGCGCGATAAATTTAAAGCTAATCTTCCAATCAATGAATCTAATCCAAATGAAATTATAAGCGATATTTTACCATATGGCGTAGGTAATACACATCCACGATTTTTTGGGTGGGTTCATGGTGCTGGTACACCTTCCGGAATTATTTCAGATATTGCGTCTGCTTCTATGAATGTTAATGCAGGTGGGCGAGATCATGTTGGACCTGTAGTTGAAAAACAAGTTCTAAAGTGGTGTTTAGAAATTATGGGAATGCCAAAAGACGGGTCTGGTTTGATTGTTTCAGGTACGTCAATTGCTACAATAATTGCCATGAAAGTAGCTCGGGATCAGAAAATTAAAAATTCCCGAAAAAAAGGTATAATTCAAGGTCAACTTGTTGGTTACACATCTGAACAATCCCATTCATGTATTAAGCAAGCTTTTGACGTTCTAGGGTTAGGAACTGAAGCCTTAAGAGTTGTTCCATGTAATGATAATTTTGAAATTGATTTAGATTCTCTTAAAAAATTAATTTCTAAAGACCGTGAAATGGGTTTCACACCTCTTTGTGTTGTGGGAACTGCAGGTGCTGTAAATATGGGTGCTATTGATGACCTTGAAGGAATTGCCTCTATAGCAAAATCTGAAAATCTATGGTTTCATGTTGATGGTGCTTTTGGAGCAGCAGGATTGCTTGGTAAACTAGCGCATGATCGATTATCGGGAATATCTCAAGCTGATAGCTTAGCATTTGACTTTCATAAATGGTTTCAGGTTAATTATGAAGCTGGTTGTGTTTTATTTAAAGATAATATGACACATAGAGCGTCTTTTTCTGATAGGGCTGAATATTTACGAGGTTCTGAGCGTGGTCTTGCTGGGGGTGATTTTTGGGCTGTGGATTATGGGCCAGAGCTTTCAAGGGGGTTTAGGGCTTTAAAAGTTTGGGCACATTTAAAAGAACATGGTGTTGAAGCTTTGGGTAATTCTATTGATCGTAATATTAGATTGGCTCAGTATCTTGAAAAAAGAGTTAAAAATGAAGACTTACTTGTATCATTGGCCCCGACTCCTCTAAACATTAACTGTTTTAGATTTGTCCCAAATCTCAATTTAGATGATGCTAAACTAGATGCATTGAATGAAGAGATTGTCATTCTAATCCAAGAGAGAGGTATAGCAGTTCCTTCAACCACTAAAATAAATAATCAACTTGCTATTAGAATAAATATTACAAATCACCGAACTCAGGAAAGTGACCTTGATATTCTAGTTCAAGCGATTTTAGATATTGGTCAAGAATTAACAAAAAATAAGACTTTATAACTATTCTTTAACAAACTTTGATTAATTAAAATGATCCTGTAATTGACCTAATCGATTGAATTTCATATTGAAGGCGCAACTGATTGAAAAAGGCTAAATTGTGGCTATTATAAAACCTACTTGTTTCCAAGATATTATATTGCATCTCCAAACTTATTGGGCTCAGCAAGGGTGTGCTATTTTGCAGCCATACGATATGGAGGTTGGCGCAGGGACATTTCATCCAGCAACTACTTTGAGAGCATTGGGTCCAAAACCTTGGGCTGCGGCTTATGTCCAACCATCAAGGCGTCCAACAGATGGAAGATATGGTGAAAATCCAAACAGGTTGCAACATTATTATCAATATCAAGTTATAATCAAACCTAGTCCAAAAAACTTTCAGGAATTATATTTGGGTTCATTGAGTGCAATTGGAATTGATATGGAATTGCATGATATTCGATTTGTTGAGGATGACTGGGAAAGTCCTACATTAGGAGCCTGGGGGCTTGGCTGGGAAGTCTGGTGCGATGGTATGGAAGTATCACAATTCACATATTTCCAACAAGTTGGTGGGCATGACTGTAAGCCTGTATCTGGTGAGCTTACATACGGGCTTGAGAGATTAGCAATGTATGTTTTAGGTGTGGATCATGTAATGGACATGCCATTTAATTCTCCTGGTTCAATTATTGAATTAAAATATGGAGATGTATTTCGTCAAACAGAACAAGAGTATTCAAGATGGAACTTTGATGTAGCAGATACGAGTATTCTACTTCAACACTTTGAAGATGCAGAGGCTGAATGTAAACATATTCTAGGCGAACCTGAAATTGATCCTAAAAGTGGAAATAAAATTATTATGGCTCATCCAGCTTATGATCAATGCATAAAAGCATCACATTTATTTAATCTTTTAGATGCTCGTGGAGTTATTTCGGTCACAGAAAGACAATCTTACATTGGCCGTGTTCGATCCCTTGCAAAAGCGTGTGCAGATTCATTCTTGAAAACTGAAGCAGGTGGATCTTTCGAATGAAGGGATCATATCTAATAATAATTCTTCTAGTTTTTGCAGGAGCTATGGGGGTTGGTCTTTGGTATACGATTGAAAAAGCGTATTATATAAATGTAACCAACGTAAATGAAGTAAATGTTGCTGGTACGTATCGTAAAGTTGAAAATTATAATGGAATTGATGCTGATACATCTCCATTAAAATTGCGAGCGTGTTTTGATGTTGATTGGGAATATAACTCTACAACTAATTATGAAAAAATTGCGACGCCTTTGATAGCACCAAAGTGGTTCAGTTGTTTTGATGCAAAAAAAATTGGGTCAGATATTCAAGCTGGTAATGCTTCAGTTATTTTAGCTGATGTTAACAACCCATTTGGATTTGATAAATTTATAACACAATATCCAAATGGAAAATCTTTTATGTGGCGACAAATTAATGAATGTGGCAAAGCACATTTTGCGGGAGATCCGCTCCCAGCTGGTTGCCCTATACCCAAGGATGCTATCTCAAAGAATATAATGCGAGATACTAATGGTATTCTACATCAAATAAAATTAACTCAAATAAGCGATAATAATCCAACTTTAATAGCAATGGATGAAAAGCCAATTTCTGCTTACTCAACTGATGCAAAATTTTATAACTCTTGCTTTAAAGTTTCTGAAAATATTAATGATTTGTTAACAAATTTTTTAGCTTCAGAAGACCCACTTCCATCTAAGCCATTGGGCAAAATGCCTTGCTATAATTACAACCAGTTAACAGAAGATGTAAAAGCTGGATTAGCATACAGCTTTGTTGGTGAAAAAAATATAATTAATGGCATTGATCGAATTATTGCTATTTATGCAGATGGACGTGCTTATGCTTGGCACCAGAAAGCGAAATAATGACTAATTTATTACTTGAATTATTTTCTGAAGAAATTCCTGCTGATTTGCAAAATAAAGCATGTGAAGATTTGAATAAAATAGTTACGAATGCTTTGGTAGATGCAGGATTAACTTATAAATCATCAAATGCATTTTCAACACCTCGCCGATTATGTTTGATGATTGAGAGTTTGCTTAATAAAAGCCCAAATACCCGTGAAGAAAGAAAAGGACCTCGCATTGATGCCCCAGAGCAAGCATTGAATGGGTTTTTACGAAGTACGGGCTTAACCAAAGATCAACTTGAAATTCGAAATGACAAAAAAGGTGAAACGTATTTTGCAGTCATTGAAAAAGAAGGGCGAATGGCATCTGAAATTGTCTCTGAAATTGTAAATGAAACAATCCATAATTTTCCATGGGCTAAATCAATGCGTTGGGGTTCAAGATCAATAAAATGGGCTCGACCATTACATTCAATTTTATGTATTTTATGTGCTGAAGACGGCGTTGAGACAGTCAATATTGAAATTGATGATATTAAATCATCTAACGTAACTTTTGGGCATCGTTTTATGGCGCCAGCACAATTTTCTGTTCATTCTTTAGAGCAATACCAAAGTGGATTAAAGAAAGCTTTTGTCATATTAGATGCTCAAGAAAGAGCTAATCATATACTAGAAGATGCAAGAAATTTAGCTTTTGCTCAGGGTTTGGAATTAGTTGAAGATAATAACTTATTAAAAGAAATTTCTGGACTTGTGGAATACCCAGTTGTTTTGATGGGGGAAATTTCTGAAGAATTTTTTAGTTTACCAGCAGAAGTTCTAATGACTTCAATGAAAGAGCATCAAAAGTTTTTTAGTGTAAAAAATCCCAAAACAAATAGAATTGAAAAATTTATAACAGTAGCAAATCGTACTACTGTTGATAACGGTGAAACTATTATTGAGGGCAATCAAAAAGTATTATTTGCTAGATTATCTGACGCAAAGTTTTTTTGGGAAAACGATTTGAGAATTGCTAAAACTGGAATGGTTGAATGGTCACAGAAGCTAGAAAAAGTAACTTTTCACAATAAACTAGGTTCTCAGTCAGAACGTTTAAAGAGAATGAGTTTTATAGCTTCTGCTATAGCTCCTTTAGCAAATGCTGATATTGATTTAGCAAATAAAGCTGCAAAATTATGCAAAGCTGATTTATCTTCTGAAATGGTGGGAGAGTTTGCCAAGTTACAGGGCCTTATGGGAAGTTATTATGCTGCTGAAGCTGGATTGCCTAATGAGATAGGCTTAGCATCAAAGGAGCATTACTCACCACTAGGGCCAACAGACATTGTGCCATCATCACCTGTTTCAACGGCTGTGGCATTAGCAGATAAAATTGATACTTTAACTGGATTTTGGATAATTAATGAAAAACCTACAGGATCAAAGGACCCCTTTGCATTAAGGCGGGCAGCGCTAGGTGTCATCCGGCTAGTTATTGATAATGACTTGAATGAATCATTAGAAAAAATCCTAGCATATGGGTTTTATTTAAACTCAATATCAATTCACAATTTGAGCATGAATGCTGACAAGAAATATATTGATTTAGGTGAAAATAATTTAGATCAAATTTGTGACTTAATTGATTTAAATCAAACGTATAAAATAAGAGAAGTACTAAAAGATTTAGTGTCATTTTTCCATGACCGTTTGAAAGTATACTTACGTGATCAAAAGATTAACCATGATGTTATAGATGCTTGCCTAGCCATGCCAAATAATACTAATTTTTCACTTTTGGCAAAGAGAGCAAAAGTTCTCCAAGAATTTTGTGATTCTGATGATGGTAAAAATTTATTACATGGCTTTAAGAGGGCCAATAATATTTTAATTGCTGAAGAAAAAAAAGATGGTGTGTCTTATGAGGGTATTGCAGATTTAAAATATGCTCAATTAGATGAAGAGCGCTCGTTGTTTGAAATATTAGATGAGAATGAAACTGCTATAATAAACTTTATTGATAATCAGAATTTCAAGGATGCAATGAATAGTCTTTCAAAGCTTAGATCACCAATCGATTTATTTTTTGAGAATGTACAGATCAATTCTGATTCAAAAATTGTAAGAAGAAATCGTTTATGTCTCTTAAATAGAATTAGGCTCATTATGAAAAGTGTCGCAGACTTTACTCTTATTGAAAATTAATTAAATTTTAATTTTTTCAAAGATAATTCAATTTATGTCTTCTTTGCCCTATTATTATTAATTTATTGATCATAGGATTAATAAATAAGGAGCAATGTTTTGGATGCTGAATTAAAGGTATACCCTGAATGTGTTGAGTTGGGTTCGCACTCAGAAGTGCCAACAGAAAAATATGGTGCAAGGGCAAATGCAATTGTTAATTTAATGAAGGCTGATTTGCCTATTCCAAAAGCATGGGCTTTCCTTTGTGATTCAGTTCATAAATTTCAAAATTACGAATTCCCCAAATTTAAGGGTTTAAATAATTCATTAAATCAGGGGATTTTAGTATCTTTGCGGGCAAGCCCAATCTCAAGAGAATGGGGTGGTCCTGAAACGCTTTTAAACATTGGCATGAATTGGAGAATTCATGGTATGTTAAAAAAAGCACTTGGAAAAGCTGCTGTTGATGCTTTGTATTTTCGCTTCATTCAAGATTTTGCAACACAAGTAGCAAGGCTTGATGCAGAAGATTTTGATATTCTAATCGATGGGTCAGTAAACAAAAATAATATTAATTATGGAAAAGCATTAAAAAGCGCATTGATCCTTTTTGAAGAAGAAACTGGCAATGAGTTTCCTCAAGATCCATTTGATCAATTACAGCAAAGTCTGAAATCAATGGCAAGTGCATGGAACAGTGCAAGTGCAAGGATTTTGCGTGCTGCTCGGGGTGCTCCAGTAAATGCTGGATTAGGATTGATTGTTCAAGAAATGGTTCTGGGTATTGGTGACGGAGAGTTTGGATCTGGCATCGCTCAATTTGTTTCACCTGTTACAGGAGAAGAGAAAGCCTATGGAAGATACTTGAGCCAATCTCAAGGAAGAGCAGCTATGAAAGAAGAAGAGACTGCTCAATATTTAGCTAGAGATAAGCGTGGCCCATCATTAGAGGAAATCTGCCCAAGTTGTTTTAGCTCCTTGAAGAGCTACGCTAATATTGTCACTAATTTATATCGTGATGACATGCAGCTTGAATTTACTGTCAAGAATGGAGACGTTTGGCTACTGGATGCAACACCTGCACATAGAACTGGAAGGGCTGCAATAGCGATTGTAATAAGATTACAATCTATGAAATTAATTACTGAAGAGGAAGCCTTGATGAGGATTGCTCCAAAAATTCTCAATGAGATTTTGCATCCTCAAATAGATCCAAAAGAAAAAAGAGTGCAGATAGCTGATGGGATTGGTGCAAGCCCTGGTGCCGCAACTGGTAAAATTGTTTTTAATGCTTCTAGTGCTGTTGCACTTGCGTCACGTGGTGAAGCTTCAATATTGGTAAGAATTGAAACAACTCCAGACGATATCCGTGGAATGCATTCAGCTAACGGAATTTTAACTGAACGTGGTGGCATAAATAGCCATGCAGCAGTTGTAGCAAGAACTCTTGGATTGCCATGTGTGGTTGGCGTGAATAATATAAATATTGATCAAAAAAATAAAAAATTACACTTTGAAAATGGAACAAGTTTATCTGAGGGTGATTTGATTACTTTAGATGGTTCAACAGGGCAAATTTTATCAGGGTCAACAAAGTTGATTGAGCCAGAGCTTGGTGGAAATTTTAAACAATTTATGAACTGGGCGGATAAAACACGTACTATGGGGGTGCGTGGAAATGCAGATACGCCTCAGGACGTTCGATTGGCACAGAAATTTGGTGTTGATGGCATTGGCTTGGTGCGAACCGAACATATGTTTTTTGATACACATCGATTAAATGTTATGCGTGAATTGATATTTGCTGAAAAAACTGATGACCGGCAAGAAGCATTAAATCTTCTTTTACCAATGCAACGTGAAGATTTTTTTGAAATCTTTTCTTTGATGGGTGAACAATCTGTTTGTATTCGACTTTTGGATCCACCGCTTCATGAATTTTTACCAAAATCGCGCGAACAAGTTGTTGCTTTAGCTGAGTCAATGGATCTTCCTCTTTCAAAAGTAATTAATCGAGTTGAAGAGCTTGAGGAAATAAATCCAATGTTGGGTACACGTGGTGTTAGGCTGGGTATAACTGTGCCAGAAATATACGTAATGCAAGCAAGAGCAATTTTTGAGGCTGCATGTTTGGTCAAAAAAAATACAGGACGAAAGATAAAACCAGAAATTATGATACCTTTAGTCTCTGCCAACCGTGAGGTTGAATTGGTAAAGGCGAGAGTCGACGCTGTGGCATCATCAGTACAATCAGAAACTGGAATATCAGTAGAATATTCTTTGGGAGTGATGGTGGAAACTCCAAGGGCGGCGTTGCGAGCTCATGACATTGCACGCACGGTTGATTTTATGAGCTTTGGTACGAATGACCTGACACAAATGACATATGGTCTTTCAAGAGATGATGCGGGTCGTTTTATGAGAGAATATGTAAATCAAGAGATTTATGATGAAGATCCATTCCTTACCTTAGATATACATGGGGTTGGAGAGTTATTATCAATTGCTGCAGATAGAAGTCGCTCAGTAAAGCCTGATATATTATTAGGCTTATGTGGAGAACATGGTGGTGATCCAGAATCTATAATTTTTTGCCATGAAGCTGGATTTGATTACGTGTCTTGCTCACCTTTTCGAACTCCAATTGCACGCCTTGCAGCTGCGCAGGCAGAATTAATGAAGAGATAACTGTAAAATAAGACTGATTATTTTTGATTAGTTATCAATGTTTTAATTAGATCTTAAGTTTAATTACAATAAAAAGGCTAGACTGAACCTTTTTAGCAATTTAAAAGCCCATTTGAAAGATTTCTATGATTAATTTTGAAATTAAATAATGGATAAAAGTATGTTTAGAGTGTTCTTGTTAACTTTTGTGTTATTTCAATTTAATTTTATTGTTCCAGCAATTGCAAATAATGTGCAGGCTTCTTTTTTGAATACATACGATAATCTGAAATCATCTGATCCGTTAACTGGCCGCTGGACTACTTTTTCAGATATGTTGAATCCAACCAATACAACGTCCAATGTTGCATTGATTTCACCTGTTGATGTAAATATTTTCCTAAAGAAAATAAAGTTATCTATTTTAGATAAACTAACTTGGCCATTTATTTTTAAAACTGTTCCTTCGCGATCAGTATTACTCAAGATGCCAAATGTTAGTGGAGATTCAGAATTTAAATGTATGACAGAAGCGTTATATTTTGAAGCTAGAGGTGAAAACGTACGTGGGATTTTTGCTGTTGCGGAAGTGATTAAAAATCGCCGAGATAGTAAAAAATTCCCTAACACCATTTGTGATGTAATAAATCAAGGTTCACATCGTCGGAATGCTTGCCAGTTCTCATACATGTGTGATGGATTAAAAGAAACTATTAGAAACAAAGATGCAAAAGAATTTGTTGCAAAAATAGCAAAAATTTCAATGGAATCGCGAGTTCCTGAAATAACATCTGGAGCAACCTATTATCATGCAAATACTGTTCGGCCAAGATGGTCACGATCATTTAAGAGAACAGCAACAATTGGTAAACATCATTTCTACAGTGGATAATTATAAAATTACTCTAGCAAATTTTGAATATTTAACTTCTATTTATTAATATAAATATATCAGTTAGTTATTAAAATTAAGTTTCCTAAATTATGAAGTGAAATATTAAATGAACACAATTTCTACAGTATTTGATGAACTTGAGGCTCGAGTGGAATCTGAAAAATTTAATTCTTCTCTCGATCGCATTACAATTCGAGATTACATTAAAGAAGTAGAAATAGGTGCTTTTCAAGTTGAGCGAGATTTAACTCAGAGGTTGAAATTTAATGTGGTCGTTGAAGTTTCTGCAGCTACAAGTTCTATATCTGATGATGTGGATGATATTTTATCATACGATATGATCATTGAAGCAATTGATGAACAACTAGATTTTGAACGGTTGAATTTACTAGAGACACTAGCTGAGAGAGTCTCAAAGCAAATTTTATCGCATAAACAAGCAGAAAGAGTTTTTATTCGCATTGAGAAATTAGACCGTATACCTGGAAGTCTGGGCGTAGAAATTGTCAGGGATTGTAAAGATTCAGAAATAATAACTTCAATCGAAAGTTCTATCATCAATCCTTTAGTGGTATTCATTCCAAACGAAGTAATTCAATCTAATGATTTGCTCATTTGGCTTGATGCAATTGTACAAAATAAGAAACCAACTGTTATTTGTTTAGAAAGTTTATCAATTAAACAGCCTGTATCCTTAAACCCGAAGTCCAATCATCGCATTGAGCTACTTGCTATAGAGCAAAATGCATGGGATTTAGCGGGAAAAGATATAAGATGTGTGGTTGTAGAAACTCGAACTGAATTAGATTGGTCAATGAAAAATAATGAATTATCGGTTTGGGCTCCTTCTAAAATAATACTAGATGCAGTAAATAAACCGAAAATAAATTCAAAGCCTTTAGATTTAGCAATTTGGTTTGCAAACGAATTTAATGCGGAAAATATTTATTATTTAGGCAGTGGTAATGTTCATCCAAAAGTAAAAGTAATTTCAGAGCCAAATTTACTTAAATAGCCAAAAAAAGTGGGAATTTATATGGATTATTATAGACCAATTGTATCTTATGGAAAAGATAGCTCTAATAAATCCATGCCAATAGCAGGAGGAAAATCTTGGTTTACTGAGGCTGAAGTATTATCACGTAACAAAAATTCATCAATAATTGATATTAAAGACATACCAGTCGAAACTTTAAAAAATATTACTGGTTCCAGGCCAAATTTTGCTGGTTTAAATATGAGAAGTGCTCACGTAATGGGTGTGTTAAATGTGACCCCTGATAGTTTCTCTGATGGTGGTCAATATAATGAAGCTACTGCTGCTATAGATCGTGGAAAAAAGATGATAGAAGAGGGTGCATCTATCATTGATATTGGTGGTGAAAGCACCAGGCCTGGAGCAGATTTTGTTGATCGGTTTTCTGAGTTAAATCGTGTGTCTCCTGTTGTTGATGGTATGGCAAATCTTGGAATTATATCAATTGATACAAGAAAGGCAGATGTCGCTAGGGCTGGAATATTAAAAGGTGCTAAAATTTTTAATGATGTTTCATCACTCAGTTTTGATCCAAGAAGTTTGAATGTTTTGGCTGAAACTGGAGCTTCAGTATGTTTAATGCATGCAAGTGGAGATCCACAAACCATGCAAGTTAATCCATCTTATGATAATGTATTGCTGGATGTGTATGATTTCTTATCATCAAAAGTTAAATTATGTCTCGATGCTGGTATTGATATTTCTAAAATATCTATTGATCCAGGTATTGGTTTTGGAAAAACATTAGAACACAATTTATTACTAATTAGGGGGCTTTCATTATTCCATGGAATAGGGTGTCCTATTTTATTGGGCGTTTCGCGAAAGAGGTTCATTGGAGAAATAGGAAAAGCGCAAAATACCGCTGACCGCCTTGGTGGATCCATTGCAGTAGGATTAGAAGGCTTGCGGCAAGGTGTGCAAATGTTAAGAGTTCATGATGTAAAAGAAACAGTTCAAGCTGTTCGACTATTTGAGGCTATAGGGTAATATGAAAAAACGTAAGTATTTTGGAACTGACGGCGTTCGAGGATTAGCTAATAAATTCCCAATGACTCCAGATATTGCACTAAAATTAGGTGCTGCAGCAGGTCGTCACTTTAGAAACGATCAAAAACAGCATCGCGTTGTAATAGGTAAAGATACCCGAAGATCAAGTTATATGTTCGAAAATGCATTAACGGCAGGTTTTACATCAACAGGAGTTGATGTTTACTTACTTGGTCCAGTCCCAACGCCTGCTGTTGGAGTTTTAACTAGATCGATGCGTGCAGATGTTGGTGTTATGATCTCTGCTTCGCATAACTCTTACTTAGATAATGGTATTAAATTCTTTGGTCCTGATGGATTTAAATTATCTGATAAGGTTGAGTTGCAAATTGAAGAATTGCTTGATGGAGAAATTGAATATGCAGCTCCAGAAAACATTGGAATGGCAAAAAGAATTGATGATGCATTAGGCAGATATATGGAATTTGCAAAATCAGCATTTCCTAGAAGAAAACTATTGGATGGCCTTAAAGTCGTGGTGGACTGTGCAAATGGTGCTGCTTATAAAGCTGCACCTATTGTTTTATGGGAGTTGGGAGCTGAGGTGATTTCCATCGGTGTAAATCCAAATGGTTATAATATAAATGAATCTTGTGGATCTACTCATCCTGAACGTGCAGCAAAAGCTGTCTTAGAACATGGAGCTGATGTTGGCATTTGTTTAGATGGTGATGCTGATCGCATTATTTTAATTGATGATAAGGGTAAGATTGCTGATGGAGATCAGTTAATGGGCTTGATCGCATCTCAATGGTCATCAAAGGGGCAATTGGCAAAAAATACTCTTGTTGCAACAGTAATGTCCAATATGGGTTTGGAACGTTACTTGAATTCATTGGGTATAGATCTTCTGCGAACAAATGTTGGTGATAGATATGTTGTAGAAGCTATGCGAAAGTCTGGATATAATTTAGGTGGAGAGCAATCTGGTCACATTGTCATGACAGACTATGCTACTACTGGTGATGGATTAATGGCTGCTTTGCAATTTCTTAACGCATTGGTTGAAAGTAAACTTAGCTCAAGTGAATTGATAAAAGTTTTTGACCCAATGCCTCAATTGCTAAAAAATGTTAAACTTAATAATAGTGACTCCTTAGATAATCTTAAAGTTCAAGAATCAATAAAAGCAGGTGAACATGCTTTTGGTGATCTTGGACGATTATTAATAAGAAAGTCAGGGACTGAACCATTACTCCGTGTGATGGGAGAATGTGAAGACCCTATTTTATTAGAGAGTGTTGTTGGCAATATTGTTGAAACGGTTAATGCTCTAAACTAGTTTTTGTCTTGCTTTGCTTTGACTGATTGCTAATCCAAGCATGATTAACACAAAAGCAGCAATGAAACTTGTTGGAACTTCTTCTTTAAGAAAAATTACACCAAATGCGATTGCCCAAAGAGGCACTTGATAGTTTACCATGCTCATAAAAGCTGGTCCTGCACTATTAATTATGCTCACTAATAGTATAGTAGCTAATGCAGTTGGAAATAGGCCTAAATAAATTGTACCAATCAAAGCAGTTGTTTCTGGCCATTGTGGAACTCCTTCGAAGTATAATGCAATTGGAGCTAGTAAAATTGCTCCAATTATTAACCCACCAGTAGAATAAGCCATTATTGAAACAGGTGGGCACAACCTCGTATTTATTGACCCAAGACCATAACATAAAGCTGCAATAATGCATGCAATCCTAGCAATTGGCTCAAGTGATGCGCCAGTATTTGCAATAAGCTGAGCTGGGCCAATTAAAACAATGATACCAATAAAGCCAATTATGAAGCCAAATATTTTGCGTGGGGACATTTCATTACTTTTTAAGAGAAAGTGTGAAAGTGGTAAAACGAGAAGAGGAACAACAGCCATTGTTACACCTGCAAATCCAGAATTTACATAAAGTTGGCCCCAATTTAATAATGAAAACGGTATTGAATTTGTAAGAAGGCCCATCAATGTAATATGTAACCAAATACGTCGGTCATTCTGTGTTGAAAATTTAGGGAATTTTCTACCTGAGGCGACAGTAATGATTAATAAAATTATAGATGCTAAGGAAACGCGTAATAGAGCTACAGTCATTGGTCCAAAGCTAATAAGTGCAAGCTTTGCGCCCATAAATGATCCACCCCAGATGGCTCCAAGGCAGATTAATGCAATCCAATTTGTAAGTGTAGGCTTAGTCATTATCTATGAACTTTAATCATTAATATCATTTTATTGAGTATTTGTAGAAAGTATACTTTCCTACAAATCTAAATTTAGAAAGTAAACTAAATAAACTTTCATACTTTATAACTAGATTTAAATCGATATAAAAAAAGGCCAATCCAGATGGATTGGCCTGAATATTTTTTTGTTTTATTTATTAGTTTCGTTCTTTATCCACCATTTTGCCTTCAGAAATCCAAGGCATCATAGCGCGTAATTTTCCACCAATGATTTCAATTTCATGTTCATCATTTGCGCGGCGAGAAGCTTTTAGAGTAGGTTGTGAGACTTGGTTTTCCAACATGAAGTCACGCACAAATTTACCATTTTGTATGTCTGCTAATACGGCTTTCATGTTCTTTTTAGTTTCTTCATAAGGAAGTATTCGAGGGCCAGAAACATATTCACCATATTCAGCAGTATTTGAGATTGAATAGTTCATATTCGCTATTCCACCTTCATATATAAGGTCTACGATTAGTTTTGTTTCATGGAGGCATTCAAAATACGCCATTTCTGGTTCGTACCCAGCTTCCACCAAAGTTTCAAATCCCATTCGAATTAATTCGACTATACCACCACATAAAACGGCTTGTTCGCCAAATAAGTCTGTTTCACATTCTTCTCTGAAGTCAGTTTCAATAATGCCTGAGCGTCCACCGCCAATAGCAGAGCAATATGATTTGCCAATTTCTAAAGCATTTCCTGAAGCATCTTTGTCCACTGCAACTAAGCAAGGAACACCGCCACCTTTTGTGTATTCTCCGCGAACTGTATGACCAGGACCTTTTGGAGCCATCATAATGACATCAATACCTGCTTTTGGTTCGATAAGACCAAAGTGCACATTTAAGCCATGCGCAAATGCAATTGCAGCTCCTTCGCGAATATTATCATGTACATATTTTTTGTAAGTGTCTGCTTGTAACTCATCTGGCATTGTAAACATAATAACATCAGCCCAAGCTGCTGCTTCTGCAATGCCCATAGTCTTCAAGCCTTCTCCCTCAGCTTTTTTGATTGATGGTGAGCCTTCTCTCAATGCTACAACAACATTTTTTGCACCAGAGTCTCTTAGGTTAAGTGCGTGCGCGTGGCCTTGTGATCCATAGCCTAAAATAGCTACATTTAAGTTTTTAATTAAATTAACATCGCAGTCGCGATCGTAATAAACTCGCATGATTTTCTCCTTTTTCATGTTCTGTGCTTAAAATACACATAATCCTTGTATATTTTTTTCATTAATTGACATTATTCATGCATATTTATAAATATTATGCATAAAATTAATAAATTTGAAAAAATCATGCAAGATATAGATGTTATAGATATAAAGATCCTAAAAATGATGCAGGCTGACGCATTATTATCTGTCGCTGATATTGCTGAAAAAGTGGGTGTTGGAAGTGCTTCTTGCTGGCGTCGTATTGGGCGGATGGAGAAAAGTGGAATAATTAAAGATCAAGTAGCTATAATCGATCCAAAGGCACTTGGATTGGAAGTTGAAGTTTCTTTGCGAATTACATTGGATAAGACACAGACGGATGCTTTTGATCGTTTCATAGAGGCCGCTCGTAAAGTAAAAGAAGTGAATGAAATTCAGACTTTTCTTGGACGTGTTGATGTAAGGTTAAATATATTAGCCAGAGACATGTCACATTATCAAGAAATTTATAGATCTCAAATTTTACTGTTACCTCACATAGCAGATATTGAAGCATTGATGCTTATCTCAAATGTAATGTCAAAAGACGGTGTGCCGTTATGATTGCGATTGATAATATTGACCGTGCACTTTTACGTGAGTTGCAAAATAATGGCTCTGCTAAAGCTTCTGAGCTTGGGCGTATTGTCGGATTATCCCAATCAGCGGCATGGCGGCGCATAAAGCGTTTGCAAGACGCAAAGGTTATAAATGGAAAACGAGTTGTGCTTGACGCAGTCAAACTTGGTTTTAGTGTCACTGTTTTTCTTGGAATAAAATTGGCAGCTAAGGGAAGGGTGTCGTTAGAAGATTTTGAACGTGCTGTATCTGCAATACCTGAAGTTCAGTTGGTTCAACATGTTCTTGGAATGTATGATTATAGGTTGAAAGTTGTTGCAACTGACCTAAGTGATTTTGAAAGAGTATTGCGCCGGCGTATAATGACCTTACCGGGAGTTGGTGATGTTGAGGCAAATGTACTTTTATCAGAAGAGAAGCGGAATTTTGTTATTTAGTGTCTTTAAATATATAAATGGTAAATTTTGTTTAAGTTAATATAATGCATTGTGATGATTTAAACTTTTAGAAACGAAAGAAAAATATTATGGCTGCTTTACTCCCAAATGTTGATCCAAATGGATTGTTGGAATTTTCAGTAGTTTTTACTGATCGTTCGTTAAATCACATGAGTACTGACTTCCAAGCAGTAATGTGTGATATTTCTAAAATGCTTACGGCAGTTTATAGCACTGATACTTGCGCAATTGTACCAGGTGGTGGAACTTTTGCTATGGAGTCTGTAGCTAGAGAGTTTGCATCTGATAAAAAAGTTATGGTGTTGCGAAATGGTTGGTTCTCTTTTCGTTGGTCACAAATATTTGAGACTGGTGATATTCCTTCAGAAGTAATAATTTTGAAAGCTAAAAGAGTTGGAAGTCATACTCAGTCAGCTTTTAGGCCACTTCCAATTGAAGATGTAGTTGCCAATATAATTCAAGAAAAACCTGAAGTATTCTTTGCACCTCATGTCGAAACATCCAGTGGAATAATGCTTCCAGATGATTACATACAATCAATTGCAGAAGCAGTTCACTCAGTTGGCGGTATCTTTGTCTTAGATTGCATTGCATCAGGATGTATCTGGGTAGATATGAAGAAAACTGGTGTAGATGTTTTAATTTCAGCTCCACAAAAAGGTTGGTCTGCATCTCCGTGTGCGGGATTAGTAATGATGAATAATTATGCTAGATCAAAATTGGAAAATACAAAAAATAGTAGTTTTGCATTAAGTCTTAAAACTTGGGTTGGCATAATGGACAGTTATACAAATGGTGGCCATGCTTATCATGGCACTATGCCTACTGACGCATTAAAAGATTTCAGAAATGCAATAAACGAAGCATCAATATTTGGTTTTGATCGCTTAAAAGATGCTCAACAAGAGTTAGGTAATAAGGTTCGTGCATGTCTAAAGGCGCGCCAAATTAAATCAGTTGCAGCCGCGGGTTTTGAAGCTCCAGGAGTGATTGTAAGTTACACTTCTGATCCAGAAATGCAAAATGGATCTAAGTTTATAAAAAAAGGTGTTCAAATAGCTGCTGGAGTTCCATTGAAATGTGATGAGCCAGATGATTATTCTACATTTCGTCTAGGTTTGTTTGGTTTGGACAAACTTTATGATATCGATGGAACAGTTGAGCGCCTAGAAAAAGTATTAGATGATATAATTTGATTTAAGTTAGCTTAGCTTAGCTTAGATTAAGTTCCTAATCCCTTTTTCATCAATGTTTTTCTTACTGGTGATAAGCCATGTAATGTTTTTAGAGCTTTTAGCCTTAAAGTCCTAAGATTATGGTCCTCAGTCATTGCGGCTCTGTTTAATGCGTCTACTCCTCTTATTCTAAGATTTATATCGTTTTTTCGCGCTGAACTATAAGCCTTTAAATGTTGGGGGCTTCCAAGCTCATGTGATTTGCTTAAATCTAGTAATGTATCTAAGTCCTTCAAACTCATATTTAATCCCTGTGCACCAATTGGTGGAATAACGTGAGCTGCTTCAGCAATTAATGCAAACCTCTGCCCATAAATAGTTTCAGATTTCTGGCTTATTATAGGCCAAATATTTTTTCTTGAAGCTAGTTTTATTTCTCCTAGTATATTACATGATCGATCATTTAATTCTTTATTAAAATCCTTGTCTTCCATATTGTATAGTGCATTGGCTCTGGGACTTTTTTCCATCCAAATAATGGATGACATATGTCTGCCATTTTGATCTGGTAATGGAACAGTAGTAAATGGGCCGCCTGATCTATGAATTTCAGTGCTAATATTATTGTGTGGATTTGAATGATAGACAGCCATTGCTAATGCTTTTTGCCCATACCTCCATGTTTTGACAGGAATTTTCATTTCTTGGCGTGTTGAAGAGTTTCTTCCATCTGCACCAATCAATAATTTACAACTATATTGCTCATTGCCAACGATGACTAAATTTTCAGATGTGCGAGTTGTAATGCGACCAATTTTTTGTCCAAATAATAATTTTATATTTGGCAAAGAGTTAATATGCTTAATTAACTCTCTTTTAAGCAACCAATTTGGAAGGTTCCAAGCAAATGGTTGGTCAGATATTTCTGAAGAATTAAAATCAGCAACTGTTCGAATTTCATTTTCAATACCACCAGCATCCGCGAGGCGCATTACTTCAAGTGGAGTTGAATATTTTTTAAAATTTTCCCAAACTCCAGTTTTTTCTAAAGTATTTTTTGCAGGTTGAAGGAATGCAGTTGAACGCAGGTCAGCATTAATATCATCAGAATTCGTCGCTGGTAGTAGTGGATCTACACATACAACATTAAATCCCTCTTTTGCAAAGGCACAAGCGGAAGTTAAGCCTGCGATTCCGCCTCCTGATATAAGAATTTCTGTAGATTTACGTATCATGTATTCAACTATTCAATTCTTTTTGAAAAAATGAATTTAAGTCAGGTGTGTTATAATCGATATAATCAGCTTTAAAAAAATCACCAACTAAAACAGTTTTCATGCCCATATTATGTGGCTCGACCAAGTTCCTTGGATCATCCTCGAACATCATTCCATAATTTGGATCTACTTGAGCAAGATCAAATATATTTTGGAATGCTTCCCTTTTAGGTTTTGGTATTAACATGGCATCTTCTGTTCCATAAAGCTCCGAGAAACAATCATATATGCCAAGAGCTTTTGAGACCTTTTTTGCGTGCATCCTAGAACCATTTGTAAATATAATTTTCTTTCCACCTAATAAGTTTAAAAAAGCTGAAAGTTCTGCATCTATTTTTATATTTTCTAGATTAATATTGTGAACAAATTCTAAATAATAATCTGGATCTATTTCATGTTCTGCCATTAAACCAGCTAATGTTGTGCCATACTTTTCCCAGTAATGTCTGCGTAAATAAATAGCCTCTTCTTCACTAACTTTTAATGTATTTTGTAAGTAAATATTCATTAAGACTTCTATTTGGTCAAATAGTCTTATTTTTGGAGAATAAAGAGTATGGTCTAAGTCAAAAACCCAATATTTTATTTTAGATAAACTAGTTTTCATAATGCTAAGTTACAGACAGAAATAAGATAGGTAAACCGTTGTGCAACAAGCGTGACAATATAGCCAATGCAAGTTAACATTCCCTAAATATTAAGTTTAAGGTGAATGACTGTGAGTAGACAGAGAAATGATATTAAAGACCCGTATGAATTGATTATAGATGCTATAGATGAGGGTGCATATAAGCCTGGCGATAGATTGGTTGAAGCTGAATTAGCAGATAGATTTGGTGTTTCAAGAACGCCAATTCGTGAAGCATTGCAAAGGTTGGAAACACAATCTTTTTTACATCGAGATGGCAGATCCTTAATGGTTGCTACTTTAAACCACAATCAAGTGGGTGAACTATATACAGTCAGGGCAGAATTAGAGGGGCTTGCGACCTTTTTAGCAGCACAACACGCTGGGCCAGAAGAAATTCGTGTTTTATACAATATGATTGAGAGTGATAGCGAATACATTGATGATCCTCAAAAACTTTCTCGTGCAAACCGTAGGTTTCATAATCAATTGCATTTGGCTAGTCATAATAATTTTCTAATTGAACAGCTTCAGCAAGTTCATAGAACTATGGCGTTATTGGCCAATACGTCACTAGCCGCTGATGGACGTGGCGAAAGTGCCCTTCAAGAACACACTGATATTGTTAATGCAATTGAAGCTAAAGATGGAGAAAGCGCTCGAAAAGCGTTAAAAAGACATCTGTCGTTCGCATTTGAGACTAGACTTAAACAAGATGTCGAAGACTATGTAATTATCTAAGAAATTGCTGCTGCAAAGCGTTCAAATAAGTAGAAGCTGTCTTGTGGACCTGGAGATGCTTCTGGATGATGTTGAACAGAAAAAACTGGCCTATTTGCTAGCTCTATACCACAATTTGATCCATCAAATAATGAGATATGTGTTTCATTTACATTTTCTGGTAAACTTTGTGAGTCTACAGCAAAGCCGTGGTTCATAGATGTAATTTCAACTTTTCCAGTAGAAATTTCTTTGACAGGATGGTTTGCACCATGATGCCCGTGGTTCATTTTAATTGTTTTGGCACCCAGAGCTAAAGCAAGCATTTGATGGCCTAAACAAATGCCAAAAATTGGAATTTCTTTGTGTTCTAAAATACCTTTTATCATGGGAACAGCATATATACCTGTGGCTGCAGGATCCCCAGGCCCATTAGAAAGAAACACACCTTGAGGATTATGAGCTAGCACGTCTTGGGCAGATGCTGTTGCGGGTAAAACAACTACATCACATCCTGCTGATGTTAAGCAGCGAAGAATATTTCTCTTTGCACCAAAATCGATTGCAACAACTTTTTTAGCATTATTATTATTTTTTGAATATCCATCAGGCCAAGTCCAACGCTCTTCGTCCCAACCATAACTTTTATCAACTGTAACTTCTTGAGCTAAATCCAATCCTTCTAAACCTACAAAGTCCCTTGCTGCTTTTAGAAGTTTTGGAATATCAAAAGTGCCATTTGGATTGTGTTCTATGGCTACATGTGGTGCGCCTTGTTGTCTGATAGCTCTGGTTAATCTGCGAGTATCGATATTGCTTACACCAATTTTGCCTGTTTTCTCTAACCATTCGGATAATGTTTGTTCTGAGCGATAATTTGATGGCTTTGTTGGAAAGTGTTTAACTATCATAGCTCTTGCAACAGGATTTGATGTTTCGGAGTCTTCAAAGGTTATTCCAGTGTTTCCAATATGGGGGAAAGTAAATGTTACAGCTTGTCCTGCATATGATGGATCAGTCATGATTTCCTGATAACCAGTCATTGAAGTATTAAAGCAGAGTTCTGCTTCTATTTGTCCAGTTGCACCAAAACCTTGCCCATAAAAGGTTGTGCCATCTGCTAGCACAATACACGCTGTTGCTTTTTTGGAGGTTTCTGAAGGGGTGTCAACTGTGTTCATAAGACTCATCCTGATTCAAAAAATTTTTAGACAATTACGCTTGTAAGACAGTAAGGTCAAGGAATAAGGAATTTCATTTATGCATAAAATTCAATCTCTTGCGTGTTCGTGATTTCCTTGAATAAATCATTAATCTTCTGTATTTTAAAAAGTCTTGAATACTATAACCAGGGGAGTTTGGTAAATGCGTGATAGAATAAATTCTGCTATGAAGCAGGCTATGCGTGATAAAGAAGTTTTAAGACTATCTACTTTACGTTTGGTTATGGCCGCTATCAAAGATAGAGACATTGCTGCCCGCGTTGATGGTGTAGATAATAGCGTAAGCGATGATGAAATTTTGGCTATATTGGGTAAAATGATAAAGCAGCGCAAAGATAGTGCTGCAGCCTACGGTAATGCTGGAAGAACAGAATTAGCTGCCCAGGAACTTTCAGAAATTGAAATTATTACTGGTTTTTTGCCAAAACAATTAAATGATGACGAAATTGAAGATGTTGTAAAAAAAGTAATTAATGATTCTGGTGCTTCTGGTATCAGAGATATGGGTAAAGTGATGGGCCTTTTGAAAAAAAATTATACTGGCCAGATGGATTTTGGCAAAGCAGGGGGCTTAGTTAAAAGTTTACTAGGCTGACATCAATTTTTTTAGATACCCATATGAAACAATAAAAGGCCAAAGCTTTCGCTTTGGCCTTTTTGATTTTTAGAATATTTTAAACTTAATGAGTACTTCGATCCCAGTCTGATTGCTTTGGAAGTGTTTCAAAAGTGTGTTCTGGAGGAGGATTTGGAAGCGTCCACTCTAAAGTATCTGCATGTTTACCCCAATAGGCAGGTTCTGTAATTTTCTTTCCCCAAATTAATGAGTAAAAAATTACCACAATAAAGAACAAAAATGATGCAAATGATAAGAATGCTCCATAAGAACTCACTTCATTCCAGTACGCAAACTGTTCTGGGTAATCGATGTATCGTCTTGGCATTCCTTGGCGTCCAAGGAAATGTTGAGGGAAGAATGTGATATTAGCCCCTATAAACATCATCCAGAAGTGTAGCTTTCCAGCCCATTCAGGATATGCGCGACCTGACATCTTGGTGAACCAATAGTAAATGCCTGCAAATATACAAAATACTGCACCTAAAGACATAACATAGTGGAAGTGAGCTACTACATAATATGTATCATGATATGCGCGATCTACTCCTGCTTGTGATAAAACAATTCCTGTTACACCACCAACAGTAAATAAGAACAGAAAGCCAAATGCCCAAAGCATTGGCGTTTTCATCTCTATAGATCCACCCCACATTGTAGCAATCCATGAGAATATCTTAATTCCTGTTGGAACAGCAATTACCATAGTGGCTAGCATAAAATAGGATTGTTGGGTCAATGACATACCTACAGTGTACATGTGATGAGCCCAGACTACGAAGCCTAGGGCTCCAATAGCGACCATAGCATAAACCATTGGTAAATATCCAAATATGGGCTTTCTTGAGAATGTAGATATGACATGTGAAACAATTCCAAATCCTGGAACAATAATCATATATACTTCTGGGTGACCGAAGAACCATAATAGATGCTGATATAGGATAGGATCGCCACCGCCTGCAGGATCAAAAAATGTAGTTCCAAAGTTCCTATCTGTAAGCAACATTGTAATTGCTCCAGCTAGTACTGGCAGTGAAAGTATAATTAAGAATGCAGTTACAAAAATAGACCATGCGAATAGTGGAACTTTATGAAGTGTCATTCCTGGAGCACGCATATTTAGGAACGTAGTTATCATATTTATTGCGCCTAGAATTGATGAGGCTCCAGATACGTGGACAGCAAATATGGCAAAGTCCATGGACATTCCGCCTTCACGGGTCGATAAAGGTGCATACATGACCCATCCAACTCCAGCCCCTGATTGATCGTTTCCACCTGGTGCAATTATTGATAAAACGGCTAGTGTAGAGCCTGTGAAATACATCCAAAATGATAGATTGTTTAGGCGAGGGAATGCCATATCTGGCGCACCTATCATTAAAGGCATAAAGTAGTTACCAAATCCACCAAACATGGCTGGAATAACTACAAAGAACATCATTAAAATCCCATGACCAGTAATCAATACATTCCATAGATGGCCATTTGGGGTACACTCACCAGCCGCTAATGCTGTGGCATTGGCTACTTTGTCTAAGTTTTCCATACACATGTATTGTACGCCTGGCTCCATAAGCTCCAAGCGCATGTAAATAGTAAATGAAACAGAGATAAATCCTAAAAGCCCTGCTGTGAAAAGGTAAAGGATACCAATATCCTTATGATTTGTTGACATAAACCATCTAGTAAAAAACCCTGGTCGGGCGTGGTCATGCGCGGCTGCATCTGCCATGTGTATTCTCCTGAAACGTCATTTTTAAAGCGAATCTTGATAGAAATTCTTTTTATAATTTATTTCCTAACGGTTTTGTTATTTGGTAACAACTGTTTCAAATCTATAAAAAGCCAAAAGAGACCCCGTGTCGCAGGTTTGAGTTGTCAATATTTTAACTAATTACTAATTTAAATAATATATTTTGGAAAATATTCTGATCATTTTTTTTCAAAAACATTATCAAATGTTTTTATTAGTGCCTTATCAAGGTCTTCAATTGTAACTTTTAACCCAAGATCTGCTAATGATGTTACTCCATGCTGCTGAATTCCACATGGTACAATACCTTTATAGTGATTAAGGTTTGGATTAACATTAATAGCAATTCCATGAAAACTTATCCATTTTCGCAATCGCACACCCACTGCTGCAATCTTGTCTTCCAGAAATTGTCCAGATGAGGAAGGCGGTTTGTCATCTCTTACAACCCATACCCCGACACGGTCTTTTCGACGTTCACCTTTAATATCAAATTCTGCAAGTGTTTGGATTATCCATTCTTCAAGGGAATGAACATATTTGCGTACATCTTTACCACGTTTGTTCAAATCCAACATTGTATATGCAATGCGTTGTCCAGGGCCATGATAAGTATACTGGCCACCGCGTTGAGATGAATAAACTGGGAATAAATCTGGATCAATTAAGTCAGATAAATTTGCACTTGTTCCTGCGGTATATAATTCTGGATGCTCTAGGAGCCATACATGTTCAAGGTCATTTCCTGAAATTAAGCCAGAAACGATTTGCTCCATCTGTTCTAAAGCATCAGGATAGTCTATAAATTTTTCAGTTTTCATCCATTTCAACATAAATGCTTTATGCGCGTTTCAAACTATTAGGTCTATAGTGCAAAAATTAAAATCTTAATAAAATGCATAAAGTTACTTCACAAGTATGATAGCTATATATATAGGCAGGGTACCTTAATGTGCGGCCGTGGCGGAATGGTAGACGCGCAGCGTTGAGGTCGCTGTGGGGTAAGACCCGTGGAAGTTCGAGTCTTCTCGGCCGCACCAATTACTTGATAAGTATTCACCTAACTACCTGATATATAAATAAAGACTAATTTCTTGACCTTGGCTATGCATTTATTGTGTGATTATAAGAGTACTATTAAAAGAATTCTAAAGAGGAATGAAATATGGCATTAAAATATAGTGGCCGATGCAGGTGTGGTGGTGTTACTTATAAAACCACAGGCGAACCTGTTTGGAATATGAGTTGTCACTGCAATTGGTGCCAAACAACAAGTGGCAGTGCATTCAGAACGTTTGTATTATTTAAGGAAACAGATTTAGAAATTTTAGGGGATAGTCTGTCTTCTTATGAAGATACAACTACTGAACACGGTAGACCCATGATAAATCAATTTTGTAAGAATTGTGGGACACAAATTGGTATTAATGTGCCAAATATGGATACTCGCCATATTTCCATAGGAACTCTTGACCAGAGGAAAGACATTATAATCAAGGATAATATTTGGTGGCAGGAAGCATTAAGGTTTGTTTCGTTTCCAACTGGGTCAAATGTTTACAAGACAGGGTATTGGAATGGTACGGGTGAAAAAGTAACTAAATAATATCCATCATTATTTAAGATAACCGATAGTTAAAGATCAAATAGACCCCACATATTTATATTGTGTTATCTAAGCATGAGCTTTTTTGCTTCTTCAGTATAACCCATTCTGTGGAGTTCTGATGCAGTACGTGCCTTACTCAATGATAAAAAGAACGAGTGTAGGAAATCAAATATGCCTGATAGGGGAGTAAAAGTGTAATTAATAATTGCTGAAGTCATTATAATAATCCTATTATTTATATGTAATAAATATGATTTCTAAATAATCAGAACAATAAACACCTTTGCAATCCCGCTATGCATAAATAACATATAAGTAATAACCTAAAAATATATGTTTAAGTATTTATTGCATAATCCTTTTGTCATCTATGAATTATGGAATATTAGGTAAATAATCCATCAGTAATAGTTGAGCGAAAGTTTTTGAATCTATTTTCTTTTAATCCAAACCAATCAGCTAATATCTTATCGTAAACAACTCGATAATCAGTTGTAAATTGCACATCTCCATCTTTAAGATTGCCTAGATCTGGATGAATTCCCCATAATCCACCTTCAAGCGATCCACTCATCAAAAAATGAGGAGCTGCAGTGCCGTGATCCGTTCCACCTGATTCATTTTCTTTGGCTCGCCTACCAAACTCGGAGTATGTCATAATCAACGTATTTTCCCAATGCCCACTTTGTTTTAATGCGCGACGAAGGCCACTTAAGCCCTTACTTAAATCTTGAAGTAATCTTCTATGACGCCAAGTCTGGTTCTCATGAGTGTCAAAACTGCCAATCTTAAGTTTGAGGACAGGGGCCGAAATACCTGCATCGATTAAATATGCTGCCATACTTGCTTGTTTCCCAAAATCGCCTGCATTTATGTTTAAGTTTTTATTACGTAACCTGGATATTTTAGATGAAATACTCTGCATTGAAGAGTTCAAAGCTTGTCCTCTGTCTAAAACAAATGAGAGCGCAGGGTTATTTGTTTGTGTTTGATTTGGTATGGCCAATTTATTTTGTAATGTTGAGAACTGACCTAAGGAAGTCATTGATAGCCAGACGCCAGACGGTGAGGCAAAAATACCCATTCCACCATCAAGACTAATTCCGTGAGCATCTAATTGTTCGCTGCCAGTCATTTGTTCTATATCTTCGGTGAGCCAACCATTTTTTCCTGATTTTGTACCATCGCCACCTGTTTCCCAGAGTGCAATCGATTTGAAGTGTGATCTATTTTGTCCGGGATATCCTAAGCCTTGCATGATTGCCAAATCACCAGCCTGCAAAGCGCCATCTAGGCTCCTCAGGGCACTATTTAAAACAAGACCATTCCCAAGATTAAATGCTTTTGATCTATCTATTTTAATTCTTGGCCTAAGTTCGCCATATCGTTTATCCTTGATTGGTATGACCGTATTTAAACCATCATTTGCTCCAGACAACTCAACTAGTATTAAGCCTGTCTCTTATACACATCTGACGCTGCCGACGAATAGAGAGGTGTAG
>OJHD01000018.1_pt1 | contig 38854 bp, 44 predicted proteins | sample 1594981 | NCBI WGS metagenome assembly OJHD01 (sample SAMN05416720, study PRJEB24817) | seawater metagenome | isolation source: Sea water | place: Canada:Atlantic | collected 2013-07 | reverse complement strand
TACACCTCTCTATTCGTCGGCAGCGTCAGATGTGTATAAGAGACAGCATCTAATTCATTTGCTTGATTTAAAGTTCTTGGAAAACCATCTAATATCATGCCATTTTTACAATCATCTTTATCAATTTTTTCTTCAATGATTGACATTATAATTTTATCGGAAACTAAATCACCTTTATCCATTATCAAACTTAGAGACTTACCTAATTCAGAACCTGATTTAATAGCTTCCCTTAACATGTCACCTGTTGATAATTGAATTATATTATATTTTTCAATTAAAAATTTAGCTTGGGTACCTTTCCCAGCTCCAGGAGGTCCAAAAAGTATAATATTCATTTACCTTCTTCCCCCTCTTAATTTAGTTTTCTTTATTAATCCTGAATATTTATGAGCGATTAAATGTGACTGAGCTTGGGCCACTGTGTCCATGGAAACAGTAACAACAATTAACAAACTTGTACCTCCAAGATAAAAAGGAATAGAGTATTTAGAAATTAATATTTCTGGAAGTATACACACCGCAGATAAATAACAAGCTCCTATTGCAGTAAGTCTGGTTAAAACAAAATCTAAATAATCAGCCGTAGGTGCACCAGGCCTTATTCCAGGAACATAGCCACCATTTCTTTTTAAATTATCAGCAGTTTCATCTGGATTAAAAACAATTGCCGTATAAAAAAAAGCAAAGAATACTATTAAACCTATATAAAGAGCTAAATATAATGGTTGTCCACGACCAAAATAGGAGTTTAAAAGCAAAACCCATTCCGAACTATCCGCGCCCAAACTTGCAAAAGATGAAATTGAAGTAGGTAAAAGTAATAATGCAGATGCAAAAATAGGGGGTATGACGCCAGGAACATTTATTTTTAATGGCAAATGAGACGAGTCTCCTCCAAACATTTTATTTCCCATTTGTCTTTTAGGATACTGTACAATTATTTTTCTTTGGGAACGTTCTATAAATACAATAAAAGCCACAACAGCAATTGCTAAAATAAAAATTGCTATTATTAAAAATGAAGAAATTGAACCTGTTCGTCCTTGTTCTAAAATTTGTGCCATTGCCCTAGGTAATTCAGCTACTATTCCTGAAAAAATAATTAATGAAACACCGTTGCCAATCCCTCTTGAAGTAATTTGCTCTCCTAGCCATAAAAGAAACATTACAGAGCCAACTAATGTAACAACCGTTGTTACCTTAAAAAAAACACCAGGATTAAGTACTATTGAACCAGCTGATCCCGATGTGCCTTCCAGCGCCACAGCAAAGCCATATGCTTGAACAGTAGCAAGAAGTACGGTTAGATATCGTGTATATTGATTTATAGTTTTTCTACCTGATTCACCATCTTTTTTTAATTGAGCCATTTGAGGTGAAATTGAGGTCATAAGTTGCATAATAATTGAAGCAGATATATATGGCAAAATAGTCAGTGCAAATATAGTCATACGACCTAAAGCACCTCCAGAAAACATGTTAAACATCCCTAAAACACCGCTATTTGCCTGATTAACAATTTCAGCCAATGCAATAGGATTAATCCCTGGAACAGGTATATAAGTACCTAATCTATAAACAATCAAGGCACCAAGTGTAAATAATATTCTTTGACGAAGCTCTGTCGCTTGACCGAAAACTCCAAACACACTTTCATTTGCCATAAATTAAGCCTCAGATTTCTCTATAATTATTTTATCTGATTTTTTTTTATTAGAAATTAATACAGTTCCACCTATTTTTTCTACATGAGCTTTTGCTGAAACTGAAGAAGCAGAAACTTCAATATTTATTTTAGATATTAATTCACCTTTACCAAGCAATTTAATCTTTTCATCCATTTTTTTAATTAGCCCAACTTTAAATAATTGTTCTGCATTAATAATATTAGCTGGATCAATTTTTTTATCTTTTATTAAACTTTCAATTTTATCTAGGTTGATTTCAGTATAAGTTGTTCTGAAAATATTTGTAAACCCTCTTTTAGGCAAACGTCTATGAATAGGCATTTGTCCACCTTCAAATCCTTTTATAGCTACACCTGATCTTGCTTTTTGACCTTTATGACCTTGGCCAGAAGTTTTTCCTGTTCCAGAACCTATACCTCTGCCAATTCGTTTTCTATTCTTAGTTGCTTCTTTATTATCTCTAATTTCATTTAACTTCATAGGTATTCTCCTGGTTAGTTTTAAAAAAACTAATTAACTTTAACTAAATGTTTAACTTTATTAATCATTCCTCTTACAGAAGCAGTGTCCTCTAACTCACGACTTCTTCCTATTTTATTTAAACCAAGACCAATTAATGTTTGTCTTTGATATGCTTTTCTTCCAATAGGACTTCTTTCTTGAGTAACTTTAACAAGTTTTTTATCTGACATCTTTATTTTCCTACTCAGTTTTAACTAGCTCTTCTTGAACAACATCATCTTTATTAAGCTTAGACTCATTACCATAAATTTCAGCTACTTTTCTACCTCTTTTGTTAGCAATGCTTCTTGGTGAAGACATTGAGCTAAAAGCATCAAAAGTAGCTTTAATCATATTATGAGGATTAGATGTTCCTATTGATTTTGCAACAATATCTTGAATTCCTAAAGTTTCAAAAACAGCTCTCATTGGACCACCAGCTATAATTCCAGTTCCAGCAGGCGCACTTCTTAAAACAACTCTACCAGCTCCATAATGACCTTTCATATCATGATGAAGTGTTCTACCTTCTCTTAAAGGGACTCTAACCATATTTTTTTTAGCATCATCAGTTGCTTTTTTTATTGCTTCAGGAACTTCTTTAGCTTTACCAGTTCCATATCCAACTTTACCTCTAGCATCGCCTACAACTACTATAGCTGCGAAGCCAAATCTTCTTCCACCTTTTACAACTTTAGCAACTCTGTTAATACCAACTAACTTGTCAACTAATTCGTTATCTTCATTTTGATTTTTTCTATCTTGCTTTTCTCTTCTAGCCATAACAAACCCCTAAAAAATTAATCCGCCTTCTCTAGCTGCTTCAGCTAGACTTTTTACTCTACCGTGATAAATGTAACCGCCTCTATCAAATACAACATTTGTAACACCTTCTTTTTTTGCTTTCTCAGCAATAATCTTTCCTACTATAGTGGCAACTTCTTTTGTGCCACCATTTTTAAATTTGGCCTTTACTTCACTATCTAAACTAGAAGCCGAAGTAACAGTTTCACCTTTAGTATCATCAATTATTTGTCCATAGATATGTTTGCCAGATCTAAAAACAGAAAGCCTTAACTTACCAGCAGATTTCTTTTTAAGAGCACTACGATTTCTTTGTTTTCTTCTATCATTTAAAGATATAAAATTACCCATATTTTCCTCTATTTCTTCTTACCTTCTTTGCGTAAAATGTATTCATTAACATAACGAATACCTTTACCTTTAAACGGTTCTGGCGGTCTTTTTGATCTAATAACTGCTGCAAACTGTCCTAATTTTTGTTTATCGGCTCCAGATATTGATAATTTTGTATTACCATCCATTTTAATACTTAATCCGTCAGGCACAACCATTTCAACAGCATGACTTAAACCAAGGCTTAATGACAATTTATTACCTTGCATCGAACCTCTGTAACCAACACCAACAATTTCCATCTCTTTTACATAACCAACGCTCACACCTTGAATTACATTATTAACAAGAGCTCTGGTTGTACCCCATAAAGCTCTACCTTTTGGGCTTTTATCATTAGGCACAACTGTAATTATATTATCCTTAATGCTAACTACAACCAACTTGTCAATTAAAGTACTTAATTCTCCTTTAGAACCTTTTGCAGATAATATATTACCTTCCTGTAAAACTTGAACACCTTCTGGAATAGTAATTTTAGACTGACCAACTCTAGACATTATTTATTTCTCCTAAAATACTTGACATAAAACTTCACCACCAACCTGAGCTGCTCTAGCTTCATTATCACTCATAACTCCTCTTGGAGTAGATATAATTGAAATACCAAGTCCATTATAAGTTTTAGGCAAGTCTTTAATTCCTGAATAAATTCTTCTACCCGGTGTAGAAACTCTTTTTATTTCACTTATAACCGGCTTACCATCATAGTATTTTAGTTCAATTTTAAATTCATTAATACCAGGACGTCTTTCAATTTGAGAATAGTTACGAATATAACCTTCTCTTTTAAGTACATCTAAAACATTTCCTCTAAATCTAGACGCGGGAGCATCAACAACAGATTTTTTAGCTGACTGGCCATTTCTAATTCTTGTTAACATATCCCCAAGCGTATCACTCATAGACATAATTATTACCTTTCTACCAACTAGATTTTACCATACCTGGGATCTGACCAGATAGGGCGTATTCACGTAATGCAATTCGAGACATTTTTAATTTTCTGTAGTAACCACGAGGCCTACCAGTTATCAAACATCTATTTCTAAGTCTAATTTTTGAACCATCTCTTGGCATTTCAGACAACTTTAATTGTGCAGCAAATCTTTCCTCAATTGGCAATGATCTGTCACTACAAATATCTTTTAACCTAGTACGCCTAGAGAGACTTTGTTTAACTTGTTTTTCTTTTCTTAAATTTTTTTGAATGGCGCTTTTTTTAGCCATATTACTCTCCTATTTAACTATTCTGATATAAAGGGAAAATCAAATCCCTTAAGTAATTCTTTTGCTTCATCATCAGTTTTAGCAGATGTTACAAAGATAATGTCCATTCCTCTTGCACTATCTACATTATCGTATTCAATTTCTGGAAAAACAAATTGTTCTTTTAAACCCATCGCATAATTACCATTGCCATCAAAGCTACTTGCATTAATTCCTCTGAAGTCTCTAACTCTTGGTAAAGCTATATTAATAAATCTATCTATAAATTCGTACATTTTTTTTCGTCTTAATGTGACTTTAACTCCAATTGGCATACCTTCACGTAGCTTAAAACTAGCATTAGCCTTTTTAGACTTAGTTATTATTGGCTTTTGACCAGTTATTGAAGCTAATTCACTTGCTGCAGAGTCAATTTTTTTACTATCTTTAACAGCCTCTCCTACACCCATGTTAATAACAACTTTTTCTAGTCTAGGAATCTTCATAATATTCTTATAACTAAATTTTTCTGTTAAATTTTTAGTAATTTCATTATTATATTTATCTTGTAGACGAACCGACATCTATTTTCTCCAATTTATTTATCTAATAAAGAACCTGACACAACGGCAAATCTTTTCTTAATGCCATCTTCAGTTTTATATTTTACTCTTGTTGGCTTACCAGTATCAGGGTCAATATGTGCGACATTTGAAATATGTATTGAAGCCTCAATTTCATCAATCTTACCAGGATTTTCTTGTGTTGCTTTTCTATGCTTTTTTACAATATTAATACCTTGCACAAGCACCCTTTCTTTTTCCTTAAGAACAGATGTAACACTTCCTGATTTACCTTTATCTTTTCCAGCCAATACAATAACTGTATCACCTTTTTTTATCTTAAACTTTTTATTCATTATAAAACTTCCGGAGCTAGTGAAACTATTTTCATGAATTGCTTACTTCTCAACTCACGGGTAACTGGACCAAATATTCTTGTGCCTATTGGTTCATTGCTTTTATTAACTAAAACAGCTGCGTTTTTATCGAATCTTATACATGTACCGTCATTTCTTCTCACTTCTTTTCTAGTTCTCACAATTAAAGCTCTATGAACTTCACCTTTTTTTACTTTACCCCTTGGAATTGCTTCTTTAATCGAAACAACGATTACATCACCAACTCCAGCTGTTTTTCTTCCAGAACCACCAAGAACTTTAATACATTGTACTCTTCTTGCCCCTGAATTATCAGCAACTTCTAAATTACTTTGCATTTGAATCATAATATTTCTCCTAAAAAGACACTATATTAGTATATAACTTCAAAACGTTTATTCTTGGAAATAGGAGCACATTCCCTAATACTAACTGTGTCACCTTCTTTAAATTTATTTTCACTATCATGTGCAGCAAATTTTTTTGATTTTGTAACAAACTTTTTATACATTGGATGCATTATTCTTCTTTCAACAATTACTGTAATCGTTTTATCAGCCTTATTGCTTGTTACTTTTCCAATTAATATTCTTTTTGGCATTTAAAAATTCCCTATACTTCTATTGTTGCACTGCTATTTAAAATAGTTTTAATACAAGCAATTTCTCGCCTTACTTGCTTAAACCTAGCAGGACTTTCATTTTGGCCATTCGTAACTTGAAAGCGTAAATTAAATTGCTCTTTTCGTAGCGAAGTTAATTGCAACTTAAGTTCATCAACAGTCTTTACTTTTAAATCTTTGGCTTTATGTCTGGCCATTTCACCCTCTTTTTAAAACTATTCACCTAATTTTTTAACAACTTTAGTATGCATTGGAAGTTTTGCAGCAGCTAAGCTTAGAGCTTTTTTTGCATCTTCTTCTGATACCCCGTCTAATTCGAACATAATACGACCAGGCTTAACTCTACAAACCCAAAATTCAGGAGAGCCTTTACCTTTTCCCATCCTTACTTCTGCAGGCTTACTAGAAACAGGTATATCTGGAAATATTCTAATCCAAACTCTTCCTGCTCTCCTTAAATGTCTGGTAATTGCTCTTCGAGCCGCCTCAATTTGTCTAGCTGAAACCCTTTCAGGCTCAGTAGCCTTAAGTCCAAACGAACCAAAGTTTAACTTAGTTCCACCTTTAGCTAACCCATGAATTCTTCCTTTATGAGCTTTTCTAAATTTAGTTCTTTTAGGTTGCAACATAATACTTATCCTTGATCAACTGATTTATTATTAGTATTTTTTATTGATCCAGCTAGACGTTTATCTTGAGCCATGGGATCATGCTCCAGAACTTCACCTTTAAATATCCAAACTTTTACACCTGTAGCCCCATAAGTAGTAAAGCCAGTTGATTCACCGTAGTCAACGTCTGCTCTTAATGTATGCAAAGGCACTCTTCCCTCTCGATACCATTCAGTTCTTGCTATCTCTGCACCGCCAAGTCTGCCAGCACAATTAATTCTGATACCTTCTGCTCCAAGTCGCATTGATGATTGAACAGCTCTTTTCATAGCTCTCCTAAAAGCAACCCTTTTTTCAAGTTGCTGAGCAATACCATCAGCAACTAATTTTGCATCTAATTCTGGTTTTCTTATTTCTATAATATTAAGACTAATTTCAACACCAGACTGCTTGGCTAAATAAGCCTTTAATGTTTCAATATCCTGACCTTTTTTGCCAATTACTAAACCTGGTCTACCAGCATATATAGAAATTCTGGCCCTTCCTGCAGGTCTTTCTATAACAATTTTACTAATAGCTGCCGCTTTTAATTTATCAAATAAATATTTTCTTAAATTAATGTCTTGATGCAAAAGATCTGCATAAGCACGGCCACCGAACCATCTAGAATCCCATGTTCTGTTAATTCCTAATCTTAATCCAACTGGATGTGATTTTTGTCCCATTTTATTTACTTTCCTGTTCTGATAAAATAATTGTCAGATGAGAATAAGGTTTTATGATTTTTGCTCCACGACCTCTTGCTCTTGCATGAAAACGCTTCATAACTACACCTTTACCAACGTAAGCTTCTTTAACTACTAGTTTATCAACATCTAAGGAATGATTGTTTTCAGCATTTGCAATACATGAACGGAGAGCTTTTTCTACATCATTAGATATGCGTCTTTTTGAAAACTGTAAAATTGATAATGCTTTTGAAGCCGATTGATTTCTTATCATCTGAGCAACAAGATTAATCTTCTGAGGACTAACTCTGACATTCCTCAAAACAACTTTGGCCTCATTATCTAGCTCTCTACGTTTATTTTTTTCTTTTCCCATTAGTTTTCCTATCGCTTAGATTTTTTATCAGCGGTGTGTCCATAAAAAGTTCTTGTTGGAGAAAATTCTCCAAGTTTATGACCAACCATTGCCTCACTTATTGTTACAGGAATAAACTTTTTACCATTATGCACTCCAAATGTAAGCCCCACAAATTGTGGCATTACAGTAGACCTTCTTGACCATGTTTTAATAACATCATTTCTACCTGATTCTCTTGCTACATCTGCTTTTTTTAATAAATAACCGTCCACAAAGGGACCTTTCCATATAGATCTTGACATATAAATAACCCTACGCTTTTCTTCGTCTAATAATTAATTTATCTGTTCTCTTATTATTTCTTGTTCTATTACCTTTAGTACCCTTACCCCAAGGAGTAACAGGATGCCTTCCTCCTGATGTTCTCCCCTCACCTCCACCATGTGGATGATCAACAGGATTCATAGCAACACCTCTAACTGTAGGCCTTCTTCCCAACCATCTGCTTCTACCAGCTTTACCTAGATTAGTATTTTGATTATCTGGATTCGAAACAGCACCAACAGAACACATACATGAAGATAATACAAACCTAACTTCACCTGAGGTTAATCTTAATATTGAGTAAGACAAGTCTTTACCAATCAATTGAACATACGATCCGGCCGACCTAGCTATTTGACCACCTTTTCCTGGTTTTAACTCAATATTATGAAGAATTGTACCAACAGGAACAGATGATAAAGGCATAGAATTACCTGGCTTTATATCTGCTTTTTGTGATGATATCACCTTATCACCAACATTTAATCTTTGTGGGGCAATTATATAGTTTAAAATACCATCTTCATATTTAATCAAAGCTATGAAAGCAGTCCTATTTGGATCGTATTCAATTCTTTCTACTGTACCAACAACATCAAATTTAGTTCTTTTAAAGTCTATAATGCGATAACGTCTTTTATGACCGCCACCTCTATCCCACATAGTAACACGACCTGAATTATTTCTACCACCAGCCCTATTCAAACCTTCTGTCAAAGTTTTAATTGGCTTACCTTTAAAGAGATCACTCTTATCAACTAAGACTAATCCTCTTTGGCCTGGTGTATTTGGCTTGAATTTTTTTAATGGCATCCTATGCTCCTACTGACAAATCTATAGTATTACCAGGAGCCAATGTTACTATAGCTTTTTTAGTATCTACTCTACGACCGAGTATACCCTTGAACCTTTTGGTTTTTCCTTTTAATAAAATAGTATTTACTGATTTTACTTTTACAGAGAAAATTTTCTCTACAGATGATTTAATATCTATTTTTGTTGCTGTAGTTGGCACTGCAAAAACAACTTTATTAAATTCAGATAATTGAGTAGCTTTTTCAGTTACTAATGGATTAAGAATAACTTGATAGGCTTTATTAATATTAACCCTTGGGTCAACTCTTTTTCTAGCTCTTATACTCATACAAAACGCCCCTCAAGCAACTTAACAGCATCATCGGTAATTATTAAATTTTCTTTTCGAACAATATCATAGACGTTTAAACCTGCATGCGACAACAAATCAACATGAATAATATTATTAGCTGCCCTTTGAAAGTTTAGATCCACAGAATCACCCGTTATCACCAGTAAATTTTTAAAACCCATAGCATCAAGTTTCTTTTTTAAAGAAGCTGATTTACCATCACACTTAACGTTTTCTAGAATAAACAATTTACCCAACCTAGCTTTAGCTGACAAAGCTGAGCGCAAACCTAAAAGTCGAACTTTTTTGTTAAGACTATGTGAATGAGAATGAACGACTGGACCATGAGCACTACCACCACCCCTAAACTGAGATACTGCAGCTGAACCGTGCCTTGCATTACCTGTACCTTTTTGTTTATACATTTTAGCAGTCGTCATCTTAATATCCGCACGTGTTTTAACACTATGATTACCAAGCCTACGCTTTGCTAACTGCCACCTTACAACCCTAGCCATAATGTCTGACCTCGGCTCTATACCAAAAACAAAATCACTAAGCTCTATTTCTTTTCCTGGTTTATTATCAATATTTATAACCTTAATCTTCAACGTCTCCTCCTAATTTATCTGATTTGACATCATTGTTTTCTGAATCTAATTTTTTAATATCAGTATCAGGAGCAAATTCTTCTTCTTTAACTACTTTAGAATTATTTACAAATAAACCAGCTGGAAAAGGTGCTTCATCAGGAAGCTTATGCTTGTAAGCATCACTTATCATTATTATTCCATTTTTTGATCCAGGAACAGAACCTTGTACTAGAATAAGATTATCATCTTCTAATAATTTTACTACAGTAAGGTTTTGGGTAGTAATACGAACATTACCCATTTGACCAGCCATCTTTTTACCTTTCCAAACTCTACCAGGATCTTGACTGTTACCAGTAGATCCATGAGCCCTATGACTTACAGATACACCATGAGAAGCCATCATACCGCCAAAATTATGTCTTTTCATTGAACCAGCAAAACCTTTACCTTGAGAAGTACCAACTACATCAACTTTTTGACCTACTACGAAGTGATTAACTGAAATCTTATCTCCAACGTTTAATAAAGCATCTTCAGAAACAACAAATTCAGCAAGACGTTCTTTTGGCTCAACCCCGGCCTTAGCAAAAACACCTCTCATTGGTTTAGTAGTATGCTTTGCCTTGCGGGTTCCAAAACCTAATTGAACAGCTAAATATCCATCTTTCTCCAGTGACCTAGTTGAAACAACTTCAACATCTTCAAGCCTAAGCACAGTTACAGGAATGTGCTCACCAACATCATTGAAAACCCTGGACATACCTAATTTTCTTACTATAACACCGCAGCGCATGATTAAATCCTTTAAATCTTAATTTCAACATCTACACCAGACGCTAGGTCTAGCTTCATAAGTGCATCAACAGTTTGTGGAGTAGGCTCAATAATATCCAAAACTCTTTTATGAGTTCTCATTTCAAATTGCTCTCTACTCTTTTTGTCAACATGAGGCCCTCTTAAAACAGTAAATCTATTAAGAGAAGTTGGAAGAGGAATAGGACCACGTACTTGAGCACCAGTTCTTCTTGCTGTACTTACAATCTCAGAAGTAGATTGATCTAGTATTCTATGATCAAATGCCTTTAATCTTATTCTTATATTTTGACTAACCATTAACTATCTCGATTCTATTAATTACTATTGTTTCTTTTAAGCTTCGATGCTCGTTACAACACCAGCGCCAACAGTTCTGCCACCTTCTCTAATAGCAAATCTTAAGCCTTCATCCATTGCAATAGGCGCAATCAATTCAACCGTTACTGCTATATTATCACCAGGCATAACCATTTCTGTACCCGCAGGAAGCTCAACAGCACCTGTAACGTCTGTTGTTCTAAAGTAGAATTGTGGACGATAGTTGCTAAAAAATGGAGTATGCCTTCCACCTTCATCTTTTGTTAAGATATAAGCTTCGCCTTTAAATTTTGTGTGTGGCTTGATAGATCCAGGAGCCGTTAAAACTTGACCACGCTCAACATCTTCTCTTTTTGTTCCACGTAAAAGAACACCAACGTTATCACCAGCTTCACCTGAATCCAACAATTTACGGAACATTTCAACACCAGTACATGTGGTTTTCACAGTATCTTTAATACCAACTATTTCAATCTCTTCACCAACTTTTACAATACCTCTTTCTATACGGCCTGTAACAACAGTACCTCTTCCAGAAATTGAGAACACATCCTCAATAGGCATTAAAAAAGGCTTATCTTTATCACGTGCTGGCTGTGGGATATATGAATCAACAGCAGCCATTAATTCATTGATAGAATCAACTCCAATTTTTGGGTCACGATCTTCTAGCGCAGCCAAGGCACTTCCCTTAATAATAGGAATATCATCTCCTGGAAAATCATAACTACTTAAAAGCTCACGAACCTCAAGCTCAACTAATTCCAAAAGCTCCTCATCATCAACCTGATCAACTTTATTCATATAAACAACAAGTGAAGGCACACCAACCTGACGAGCTAATAAGATATGCTCTTTTGTTTGTGGCATAGGACCATCAGCTGCATTGACAACTAGTATAGCTCCGTCCATTTGTGCAGCACCAGTAATCATGTTCTTAACATAATCAGCGTGACCAGGACAATCAACGTGTGCATAATGACGATTTTCTGTTGAATACTCAACGTGTGCAGTCGATATAGTAATGCCTCTTTCTCTTTCTTCAGGGGCTTTATCAATCTGATCATAAGCAGAAAAATCAGCGCGACCAGCAGCGGCCATAACCTTTGTAATAGCTGCAGTTAATGTAGTTTTACCATGATCAACGTGACCAATTGTTCCAATATTACAATGTGGCTTACTACGATCAAATTTCTCTTTAGACATCTTTATGACCTTTCTTTAAAATTATTTAATTACGCTAATTTTGCTTTTACTTCATCAGCTACTGCTTGAGGGACTTGATCATAATGATCAAATATCATTGTATACTGAGCCCTACCTTGACTCATTGACCTTAAATTATTTACATAACCAAACATATTAGCAAGAGGAACCATTGCTTTAATAACTTGAGCATTACCTCTAGCATCCATGCCATTAACCTGACCTCTTCTGCTATTTAAATCACCTATGATATCTCCCATATATTCTTCAGGAGTAACACATTCAACTTTCATAATCGGTTCAAGTAAAACAGGTGAAGCCTTCTTCATCCCTTCACGAAAAGCAGCACGGGCAGCAATCTCAAAAGCCATAACAGATGAATCAACATCATGATAAGCACCATCATGCAAATTAACTTTAAAATCAATAGCAGGAAATCCCGCTATAATTCCAGATTCCTTAGATTGCCTAAGACCCTTTTCAACACCAGGAATGTACTCTGTAGGTATATTCCCTCCCTTAATTGAATTAACAAACTCAAAATCTTTGTCAGGATTTGGAGAAAAAGTCATTTTAACTCTAGCAAACTGACCAGAACCACCTGATTGCTTCTTGTGCGTATAATCTACTTCTATTTCTTTAGTAATAGTTTCCCTATAAGCAACTTGAGGGGCACCAATATTTGCTTCAACCTTGAATTCTCTTTTTAAACGATCAATTAAAATATCTAGATGTAATTCACCCATACCCTTCATAATAGTCTGACCTGATTCTATGTCAGTTGAAACTTGAAATGAAGGATCTTCCGCCGCTAATCTAGCAAGCCCAGTGGACATTTTCTCTTGATCATTTTTTGACTTGGGCTCTACAGCTATCTCTATAACAGGAGCAGGAAAAGTCATTGTCTCCAAAACAACAGGTTTAACAGGATCACATAAAGTGTCACCTGTGGTAGTTTCTTTCATACCCGCCAAAGCGACAATATCACCTGCAAAAGCTTCTTCTATCTCTTCTCTGTTATTTGAATGCATCATCATCATTCTACCAACACGCTCTTTTTTACCCTTTGTTGCATTCATAAGAGCATCGCCCTTTTTTATCATTCCTGAATAAAGTCTAACAAAAGTTAAAGAACCAACAAAAGGGTCATTCATTATCTTAAAAGCCAAACCTGAGAATGGCTCAGAATCATCGGCTTTTCTCTCAACATTTCTAACTTCATTAGAATCACTTGGAAGAAACCCCATGTAAGGAGGAACATCAAGAGGGTCTGGAAGGTAGTCAATAACACCATTTAGCATAGTTTGAACACCTTTGTTCTTAAACGCTGACCCACATAACACTGGAACAAAGTCCATTGCTAAAGTTCCTTTTCTAATTAGCTCACGGAGAGAAATCTCATCGGGCTCCTCGCCTTCAAGATACTTCTCCATCCAACCATCATCTTGATCAACAGCCAATTCAAGAAGCGCAGCCCTCATACTTAGAGCTTTTTCCAAGAGATCTTCTCTTATGTCTCTAATTGACCATGTTGCGCCTAAATCTTCAGAATCCCAGACCCACTCTTTCATAGAAACAAGATCTATAAGGCCGGCAAAATCATTCTCTGACCCTATAGGCATATTAATAGCCATAGGCGTAGCGCCGGTTCTATCTTTAATCATATCAACACATTTATAGAAATCAGCACCAATCTTATCCATCTTATTGACATAAACTATTCTAGGAACCTTGTATCTATCAGCCTGCCTCCAAACCGTTTCAGTTTGGGGCTCTATTCCAGCGTTAGCATCAAGCACAACTATAGCACCATCGAGAACAGCTAAAGAACGCTCAACTTCAATCGTGAAATCAACGTGACCAGGAGTATCAATAATATTAAATCTAAATTTTGCCTCTTCTTCAGTAGTCCCATAATGAGTATCAAAACCTACACCATCATTAGTTCTTAACCAAAAACAAGTTGTAGCAGCAGAGGTTATCGTAATTCCACGTTCCTGCTCCTGCTCCATCCAATCCATCGTAGCGTTACCATCATGAACCTCTCCGATTTTATGAGACTTTCCTGTATAGAATAATACACGCTCCGTAGTCGTAGTTTTGCCTGCGTCAATATGCGCAATTATACCAAAATTTCTATATCTTTTTAAATTATAACCACGTGACATTACTTATCCTTAAAATTTATTTTACCAACGATAATGAGAAAAAGCCTTGTTTGCTTCAGCCATCTTATGAGTATCTTCTCGTTTTTTAACTGAAGCTCCTCTATTCGCAGAAGCATCCATCAACTCACCACTCAATCTCTCAGTCATTGAATTCTCAGATCTTTTTCTACTACTATTTATCAACCACCTAATTGCTAAAGCTAAAGCTCTTTCTGAGCGAACCTCAACAGGCACCTGATAAGTAGCTCCACCAACTCTTCTTGAACGAACTTCAAGCTGAGGTTGCACATTTTCTAATGCGTCATGAAAAACCTTTACAGGCTCACTTCCTACTTTTTTTTCAATAGCTTCAAAAGCACCATAAACTATTTTTTCTGCAGTTGACCTTTTTCCATCGAACATCAAACAAGATGTAAATTTAGACACGGTTTTATCACCATACTTAGGATCAGGCATAACATCTCTTTTAACTGCTTTTCTTCGCCTAGACATATCTATTATCCTTTTTATTTAGGTCTTTTTGCACCATACTTAGATCTTCTTTGACGCCTATCATTAACACCTTGAGTATCTAACGTACCTCTAATTACATGATATCTAACTCCTGGCAAATCCTTTACACGACCACCTCTAATAAGAACAACTGAGTGTTCCTGTAAATTATGGCCTTCTCCAGGAATATATGATGTAACTTCAAAGCCATTTGTTAACCTTATTCTTGCAACTTTTCTGAGCGCTGAGTTAGGCTTCTTAGGCGTAGTGGTGTAAACTCTAGTACAAACACCTCTTTTTTGAGGACAAGCCTGCATTGCAGGAACCTTGGTTTTATTAATTGGCCTTGCTCGCCCATGCCTTATCAGCTGATTAATTGTAGGCATATTTTTTTCCTTCATTAAAGAGATTAATGGTTGCTAAAAAAACGATTATTCTTAATATTTATTTTATCAAATCCTTAAATATCAAACTAGCGTCTAGCATTAGCTACCACCTGAGCTTGATATTTCCGGGATCTTAATCTTAACTACCTAATAGGTCAAGGCTAAAAATAAGAAATTCTATTATTAAAAATATTTATTTCATTTTTATTATATTTCTTTATTTTCCTTTTCAATAAGAGCAGTTTCCTCTTTAGAATTAAATTCTAAAATCTCCTGATCTCGTTTATTAGCAATATTTCTCAATCTATTTACCACCGAACCTGTACCGGCTGGAACTAAACGACCAACTATAACATTTTCTTTTAACCCTAATAGAGAATCAGACTTTCCTGAGACAGCTGCCTCAGTCAACACTCTAGTAGTTTCTTGAAATGATGCAGCAGATATAAAACTTTCTGTTTGAAGACTTGCTTTAGTTATACCTAATAACACTGGTGTTCCTTGAGCAGGCTCAAGTCCTTCTTTAACAGCTTTTTCATTTGCAAGCTTAAACTCTAACCTGTTAACGTGCTCTCCATTTAGAAATGAAGTTGAACCATGGCTGCTAACTTCTATTTTTTGTAACATTTGCCTTACAATAACCTCTATATGCTTGTCATTGATCGTAACACCCTGCAGCCTATAAACGTCCTGAACTTCTTTTACCAAGTAATCAGCTAAAGCTTCCACTCCTAGTATATTTAAAATATCATGAGGAACGGGGCTACCATCAATAATCATGTCACCTTTTCTAATGAAGTCACCTTCTTGTACCGCCAACAATTTACCTTTTGGAACCATGTATTCTACAGGATCAATTGTTTCATCCTGCGAAACTACTCTTATTCTTCTCTTGGCCTTATAATCTGCTCCAAATTCAACAACTCCATCACTTTCTGAAATTATAGCAAAATCCTTTGGTTTTCTTGCTTCAAAAAGCTCTGCTACCCTAGGCAGTCCTCCAGTAATATCTCTGGTCTTTGAACTTTCTCTTGGTATCCTTGCTAAAACCTTCCCAGCCTTTACAAGACTTCCATTCTCAACCTCTAAGATTGCATTCATTGACATAAAATACCTAGCCTCTAATCCGTTAGGTAAATTAATAACCTCACCATCTTTATCTCTTAGTGTAATTCGAGGCCTTAAGTTCGACCCGCCTGTTTGTTGCTTCCAATCAATAACTGTCTTTGTTGAAATTCCTGTTGCATACTCTGAAGAATCATCAATCACTTCTCTCATCGAAATTCCATCAATCAAATCAACATAATGAGCTATACCATCTTTTTCAGTTATAATAGGAATAGTGAATGGATCCCATTCAACTAACTTTTCACCACCTTTTACATCTTCTCCATCTTTTCTTAATAACTTAGATCCATATTGTAACCTATATCTAGCTTTTTCTCTTCCTTGTGTATCAAGAATTAAAAGCTCAGATGATCTGGACATTACAACTTCACTTCCGTCTTCAGCAGTAACCAATGATGTTTTGTCTAGCTTTATTTTACCATCAAAAGGAGCTTCAATACTTGATTGTTCAGTTCCTCTTTGAGCTGCTCCGCCAATGTGAAATGTTCTCATTGTAAGCTGTGTCCCTGGTTCTCCAATGGATTGAGCCGCAATAACTCCCACAGCCTCACCTATATTGACAGGAGTTCCTCTAGCAAGATCTCTACCATAGCAAAGAGCACATATTCCAGGCTGAGTATCACAAGTCAAAGCTGACCTTATCTTAACTTGATCAATTCCAGCCTTTTCAATTCTATCAACATCATCCTCATCAAGAATTGTGCCAGCTTTAATGATAACTGAGTTATCGTTTAAATTCAGAATATTAGTAGCAGCAGTTCTTCCAAGTATTCTATCTGCGAGTGCTTCAATAACATCACCCCCATCTATAACGGCACGAATTATAAAACCATTTTCTGTTCCACAGTCTTCTTCAGTAACTATGCAGTCTTGAGCAACATCTACAAGCCTTCTAGTTAAATAACCTGAGTTTGCAGTTTTTAAAGCTGTATCGGCTAAACCTTTTCTAGCACCATGTGTAGAGTTGAAATATTCCAGAACATTTAATCCATCCTTAAATGATGATATTATTGGAGTTTCTATTATTTCTCCTGATGGCTTTGCCATTAGGCCTCTCATTCCAGCAAGTTGCTTTATCTGAGCGGCAGATCCTCTAGCTCCTGAATGCGCCATCATCCAAACCGAATTCACAGGCTCACCCACAGTTATTGTTGAAATATTTTTCATCATTTCAGCTGCCACATCATCAGAACATCTAGACCAAACATCGACTACTTTATTATATTTTTCTCCTTGAGTAATTAATCCATCAAGATACTGTTGCTCAAAATCTTTTACTTTCTTTTGTGCATCAAGAACTAATCCTGCCTTAGCTTTAGGAGTTTCTAAATCCGATATACCAAATGAAATACCTGACATACAAGCATGTTTAAAGCCCATCCCCATCATTCTATCACAAAAAATAACTGTTTCTTTTTGCCCACAATGACGATAAACATAATCTATGACATTTGTGACTTCTTTTTTAGTCATCAATTTATTTACGGTACTGAATGGAACAGCAGAATGATTAGGTAACAAGGTTGATAACTTAGCTCGTCCTGGGCTAGTTTCAACTATTTCAACTATCTTATTTCCATCAACATCAAATGTATCTACCCTAATCTTAACCTTAGCTTGAAGATTCACCTGACCAGCATCTAATGCCATTAAAGCTTCTGTTGGAGATGAAAATATCATTCCCTCCCCTTTTACAGATTCACTGATCATCGATAAATAGTATAAACCTAATATTATATCTTGAGACGGTACTATAATTGGCTTCCCGCTTGATGGCGACAAAATATTATTTGTTGACATCATTAGCACTCTTGCTTCCAACTGCGCTTCTAAAGATAAAGGAACATGAACAGCCATTTGGTCACCGTCAAAGTCTGCATTAAATGCAGTACAAACAAGTGGGTGTAGATTAATTGCCTTGCCTTCAATAAGAATAGGCTCAAATGCTTGTATTCCTAATCTATGTAATGTTGGTGCTCTATTTAACATTACAGGATGCTCTCTTATTACTTCTTCAAGAATATCCCAAACTTCAGGCCTTTCCTTTTCTACCATCCTTTTAGCAGCCTTAACTGTGCTAGCAAGACCATATAATTCTAAACGAGAATATATAAATGGCTTAAATAATTCGAGAGCCATTTTTTTAGGAAGCCCACATTGATGTAACTTTAATTCAGGACCAACAACGATCACAGATCTCCCTGAATAATCAACCCTTTTACCTAATAAATTTTGTCTAAACCTTCCCTGCTTTCCTTTAAGCATATCTGATAGAGATTTAAGAGGTCTTTTATTAACCCCTGTTATAATTCTCCCTCTTCGGCCATTATCAAACAAAGCATCCACTGATTCTTGTAACATTCTTTTTTCATTACGAATAATTATATCTGGGGCTCTTAATTCAATTAATCTCTTTAGTCGATTATTTCTATTAATAACTCTTCTATAAAGATCATTTAAATCAGACGTGGCAAACCTACCTCCATCAAGAGGGACTAAAGGCCTTAATTCTGGAGGAATAACAGGTACTACTTCTAGTATCATCCATTCTGGCTTTGAACCTGATTCAATAAAAGATTCTACTAATTTCAATCTTTTTACTAGCTTTTTTCTTTTAATCTCTGAACCAGTTTTAATTAAGTCTTCACGAATTTTAACAATTTCTTCTTCTAAATTCATTTCAGTTAAAATCTTTTTTATAGCTTCCGCACCAATAGCAATTTCAAAACCTTCATCACCGAATTCATCTAGAGCATTATCATAATCTTCTTCACTTAATAATTGACCTTTATTAAGAGAGGTTAACCCTGGCTCTGTAACTAAGAAATATTCAAAATAAAGAACTCTCTCAAGATCTTTAAGCGTCATGTCTGCCAAAAGCCCTATTCGTGATGGAAGAGATTTTAAAAACCAAATATGAGCTACAGGTGCTGCAAGCTCAATATGCCCCATTCTTTCTCTTCTTACTTTTGAAAGAGTTACTTCTACCCCACATTTTTCACAAATGATGCCTCTATATTTCATTCGTTTATATTTACCACAAAGGCATTCGTAATCTCTAACTGGACCAAAAATTTTTGCACAAAAGAGACCATCACGCTCTGGTTTAAAAGTTCTATAATTAATCGTTTCTGGTTTTCTAATTTCACCAAAAGACCAACTTCTAATTGCATCAGGCGATGCAATAGAGATACTTATTTGATCAAAACCTTGAGTTACACCAGTTTGCCCAAATGGATTCATCAGTTCATTCATTTTAGTGTCCAATCTTTAATTAATATTTTAATTTTTTATTTCTGTAATATGTCCATATTAACATTTAAACCAAGAGACTTTAATTCTTTAATCAAAACGTTAAAAGATTCTGGAATTCCTGCCTCAAAGTCATCATCACCTTTTATAATTGACTCATAAACCTTTGTTCTACCAGAAACATCATCGGACTTAACGGTCAACATTTCCTGAAGTGTGTAGGCTGCTCCATAAGCTTCAAGAGCCCAAACCTCCATCTCTCCAAATCTTTGTCCTCCAAATTGAGCTTTACCACCTAATGGTTGTTGAGTTACCAAGGAATAAGGCCCAATAGATCGAGCGTGTATTTTATCGTCAACTAAATGATGGAGTTTAAGCATGTAAATATACCCTACAGTCACTTTCCTATCAAAACCCTCACCTGTTCTTCCATCAGTCAACCAGACTTGACCAGTTTCATCTAAATCCGCTAATCGTAGCATGTCTCTTACATTTTGCTCATTTGCTCCATCAAATACTGGAGTAGCCATAGGGACCCCTCTTTTAAGGTTTCTGGCTTGCTGCACTATTTCATCATCTGTTAATTTAGATAAAGCAGACTTGTATTGTTTTTCACCATAAATATCGGCCAAAAATTTTCTTATATTGTCTTTATTATCATCTTTTAGATTATAAACCATTTTTCCAATTTTATTACCTAATCCAGCGGCCGCCCAACCTAGATGAGTTTCAAGTATTTGTCCTACATTCATTCGTGAAGGAACACCCAAAGGATTTAAAACAACATCTACAGGAGTACCATCATCAAGATAAGGCATATCTTCAACAGGTACAATTCTAGATATAACTCCTTTGTTTCCGTGCCTTCCAGCCATCTTATCTCCAGATTGAAGCTTTCTTTTCACAGCCACAAAAACCTTTACCATTTTCATTACACCTGGCAAAAGCTCATCACCACGTTGTAATTTATCAACTTTATCATTAAATCGATTTTCTAATGCTTTAATAACGCCATCAAAATGATTAGATAAATCTTCTATTTGCTTTTGATTTTTATCATTATCTATTGTTAACGACCTAAGATCAATTCGAGATAATTGATTGAGATCTTGTTCTTCAATTTTACTACCTACTTTTAAAGTGTTTTTAGGTGCTGTAACTATAATTTGATTAAGCAAAAACTCATTTAAACGTCCATAATAACCTCTCTCAAGAATTTGCTTCTCATCATCTCTGTCTTTAGCAAATCTCTCAATTTCAGCTCGCTCAATAGCTCTAGCTCTTTCATCTTTATCAACACCTCTTCTAGAAAAAACTCTAACATCAACAACTGTACCCGAAACTCCTGGTGGCACTTTTAGAGAAGTATCACGAACGTCAGAGGCCTTTTCACCAAAGATAGCTCTAAGCAATTTTTCTTCCGGTGTCATTGGACTTTCACCTTTAGGAGTAACTTTACCTACCATAATATCGCCAGGCTGCACTTCAGCTCCGATATATACCATTCCAGCTTCATCTAAGTTTCTCATAGCTTCTTCACCTATATTAGGTATGTCACGAGTAATTTCCTCCTGACCTAGCTTAGTGTCTCTTGCCATAATATCAAATTCTTCTATATGAATAGAAGAAAATACATCATCTTTAACTATTCTTTCTGATATCAGAATTGAATCTTCAAAATTATAACCATTCCAAGGCATGAATGCTACTAGTACATTTCTTCCAAGGGCTAATTCCCCATCTTCAGTAGATGGTCCATCAGCAATTATATCGCCTTCATTAACCGTATCTCCAACCTGAACTAAAGGCCTTTGATTTATACAAGTATTTTGATTACTTCTTTGAAACTTCAACAATGAATATATATCTACTGGACTAATATCTATTTCATCATTTGAGTTTGCTCTTACAACTATTCTAGTCGCATCAACCTGATCAACCACTCCAGTTCTTTTGGCAATTATAGTAACACCTGAATCTTGAGCAACAGTAGCTTCAATTCCTGTTCCAACTAGAGGGCTTTCTGACCTTACCAAAGGAACAGCTTGCCTCATCATATTAGATCCCATTAGAGCCCTATTAGCATCATCATTTTCTAAAAAAGGTATAAGAGCAGTTGCAACTGAAACCAATTGTTTAGGAGACACATCCATAAGATCAATATCTTCTGGCTTTGCTAAACCAATTTCACCAGCCTTACGTACTGGAAGTAATTCTCCAGTAAAATTATCTGATTTGTCTAATTCTGCATTTGCTTGAGCAATAGTAAATTTACCTTCCTCAATAGCAGAAACATAAGCTACCTCAGTTGTTACTTTTCCATTCTCTACTTTTCTATAAGGAGTTTCAATAAACCCATATCTATTTATTTGGGCAAAAGTTGCTAATGAATTAATTAGTCCAATATTAGGCCCTTCAGGAGTTTCAATCGGACAAATTCTACCATAATGGGTTGGATGAACGTCTCTAACTTCAAATCCAGCTCTTTCTCTAGTAAGTCCACCAGGCCCTAAAGCAGAAACCCTTCTTTTATGAGTTATTTCTGAAAGAGGGTTAGTTTGATCCATAAATTGAGATAGCTGACTAGAACCAAAAAACTCACGAATAGAAGCAGCAGCAGGTTTTGCATTTATTAAATCTTGAGGCATTAAGTTTTCAATCTCATTAGCAGAGCTCATTCTTTCTTTTATTGCCCTTTCCATTCGAGAGAGACCAACACGATATTGATTTTCTAGTAACTCACCAACTGACCTAACCCTTCTGTTCCCCAAGTGATCAATATCATCGATTTCACCATGACCATCTTTTAAAGATACTAATTCTTTAAGTATTGCAAGAATATCAATTTTCCTTAATACCCTCATACTATCATCAACTTCCAGATCTAAACGAGCACACATTTTAACTCTTCCAACAGCCGAAAGATCGTACCTTTCTCTGTCAAAAAACAAGCCTTTAAATAAAGCTTCAGCGGTTTCGTGAGCAGGAGGCTCGCCTGGACGCATAACTCTATAAATATCTACCAAGGCTTCTTCTCTCGTTGCGTTTTTATCAGCAGCTAGAGTATTTCTTATCCACGGTCCAATTGATGAGTTATCAATAGATAATACTGTCAATGAATCCAAATCTTTTAATTTAACTAAATTTATAATTTCTTCAGTTATTTCATCCCCTGCTTCAGCATAAATTTCACCTGTTTCTTCATTGATTATATCACCAGACAGAAATTTACCAAACAACTCTTCTTCTTGAACAATAATTTTCTTTAAACCATCTTCAATAAAATTTTTAAGGTTACGGGGTGTGATTTTGTCACCAGACTTAGCAATAATATTATTGTTTGAAGCATCTACTAAATCAAAGTTTAATCTTTGGCTTTTATAATTTTCAGCAGAAAAATTCGTTGTCCATACACTTGAATTATATTTATAAATTTGACTGTCATAAAAAAAGTTTAAAATCTCATCTCTTCCCATTCCAACTAATTTACTTCTATCGGGCTCTTCTTTCTTTTCAATACATTTTTGAAGATATTCCTCAGAAGAGTCATCCAATAAAGCCATTAACAAAGTTGTACAAGGCAATTTACGCCTTCTATCAATTCTAACATTTAAAATATCTTTTGGATCAAATTCAAAATCTAACCAAGACCCTCTATAAGGAATTACTCTTGCAGCAAATAAAAATTTACCAGAAGCATGACTTTTACCTTTATCATGATCAAAAAATACACCAGGCGATCTATGCATTTGAGATACGATAACTCTTTCAGTACCATTAACAACGAACGTTCCATTTGGCGTCATTAACGGCATGTCCCCCATATAAACATCTTGTTCTTTCATATCTCTAATAGACCTGGTTCCAGTATCTGGATCTATATCCCATACAATTAACCTTAAAGTTACCTTTAAAGGAGAAGCATAAGTTAAACCTCGCTGATGACATTCTTCAACATCATACTTAGGTTTATCTAGAGTATAAGAAACAAATTCTAGCATTGATCTCCCAGCAAAGTCTTTTATTGGGAAAACCGAACTAAAAACAGCCTCTAAACCAGTATCTATTCTTTCATCTGCCGGAACGAACATTTGCAAAAACTGTTCATAAGAATGTCTTTGAACCTCAATCAAGTTTGGCATTTCGGCAACTTCAGTTATTGTTCCAAATGTTCGCCTAACTCTTCTTCTATTTAGCAATGTACCTGATTGAACTGACATTTATTATCCTTTTTGATTATCAAAAAATATATACAATTTAAAATAAAGACTTTAAAAAAAACAAATTGAACAAGCTTAAATTGTAAAAGCTTGCTCAATTTTTTATACTATAGAGAACTTATTATTTGATCTCAACTGTAGCACCAGCTTCTTCTAATTTTACCTTAATTTCATTAGCTTCAGCTTGAGAAACACCTTCTTTAACCAGTGAAGGAGCCGCTTCAACTAAATCTTTAGCTTCTTTTAGACCTAAACCAGTAACAGCACGGACCTCTTTAATAACATTAATTTTTTTCTCACCAAATGCTGTCAACATAACATTAAATTCAGTTTGAGCTTCAGCAGCCGGCGCAGAATCTCCGCCACCAGCGGCAGCAACCGCAACTGGAGCAGAGGCTGAAACGCCCCATTTGTCTTCAAGTAACTTTGCTAAATCAGCCGCCTCTAATACAGTTAATGAACTCAATTCTTCTGCAATTTTTTCTAAATCTGCCATTTTAAACTCCTAAATATTAAATTAATTATTGTTGTTTCGATTTCTGTGAAATTGTTCTTAAAACCTGAGAAGCAGGCTCCACTATTACTCTTAAAACTTTTGTAGCTGGTGCTTTTAGAAGGCCCACTAACTTGCCTCTCAATTCGTTTAGACTTGGAAGCTTTGCTAACGCCTCCACATCCATACTTGTGAGAAGTTTATCCTCTAAACCGCCGCCAACAATTGTAAGTTTTTCATTAACTTTTGCAAAATTGACCAATACCTTTGCTGCCATTACAGGATCTTCCGAGGAACCAATTGCTGTTGGTCCTGAAAACATCGATTCCATATGCTGATACTTAGTGTCTTTTAATGCTATACGCGCAATTCTATTTTTTGTAACTTTGAAGTTACAATTAGCTTCACGCATTTTTAGACGGAGATCAGTGCTCTCCGCTACAGTAAGACCAACACAATGAACGATTACGACTGACGCCGAACCATTAAATGTATTATGCAATGCATTGACCAAATCGGTTTTTTGATTTCTATTCAACGAAAAGCCTCCACGTTGTTGAAATGACATTATCTTTAAATGACATTTCAATAAGTTGCATTTAAGGCAATTTTACTTGCCCACGGCCCGCCCTTTTCAGATCAAGTAGAACTAACTACTATCATTGTCTATGAAGGAAATTAAGAATTTAACAAAATTCACCTTCAGTCTTGGACAGGTTCAACCTTAAAATTTAAGGCTGAAATAGTATGTCTAATCAAGTGACATACATTCATCAAATACATAATTATATATTTAATAATTACATATTTATAATTAAACCAGCTCCCATAGTAGAGCTTAGAGACACCTTTTTTATAAATGTACCTTTAGCTCCAGAAGGCCTAGCTTTTTGAACAGTTTCTATAAAACATTTAACGTTTTCTGAAATTTTATCAGAACCAAAACTAACTTTACCAATACCAGCATGAACTATACCTGTTTTCTCTGCACGATACTGAACTTGACCAGATTTAGCAGCTTCAACTGCAACCTTTACATCTGCAGTGACTGTTCCTAATTTAGGATTAGGCATCAAACCTTTTGGACCAAGTATTTTTCCAATTCTACCAACAACTCCCATTAAATCAGGTGTAGCTATAATTCTATCATAATTCAGATTACCCTTTTGCATATCCTCAGCTAGATCTTCAGCACCCACAATATCTGCACCCGCTAACTTTGCTTCCTCTGCTTTCTGATCTCTAGCAAACACTGCTACCCTCATTTTTTTTCCTGTACCATGCGGCAAAGAAACAACACCTCTAACCATTTGGTCTGCATGCCTAGGATCAACTCCTAAATTCATAGAAATTTCAATTGTTTCGTCAATTTTATCTCTTTTATTCTCTACAAAAAACTTAACAGCTTCATCTATATTAAATGATTTGTTATTTATTTTTTTATAAGCATCTATTAAAAATTTACCTTTTTTCATTTTTTTACTCCACAACCTCAAGTCCCATTGATCTAGCAGACCCTTTTACCATTTCCATAGCACCTTCTATGTTAGCTGCATTTAGATCTTTCATTTTATTTTCTGCTATTTCTCTTATCTGACTTATATTTACAGATCCACCGACAACCCTTCCAGGCTCCTTAGAACCTTTTTCTATACCACAGGCTTTTTTAAGAAAAAAAGACACAGGAGGCGTTTTCGTAACAAAACTAAAGCTTTTGTCAGCAAAAACTGTTATCACAACTGGAATAGGCATATTTTTTTCAAGAGAATCAGTGGCTGCATTAAATGCCTTACAGAATTCCATGATATTAACACCCCTCTGACCGAGCGCTGGACCAACTGGTGGAGAAGGATTAGCTGCCCCTGCTGGGATATTCAATTTTATATAACCGCTTATTTTTTTTGCCATTTAAACCTCCGTAATGAAGTGACACTCCATTACTAAAAAATGTTAACTATACTTTCTCAACTTGACTATATTCGAGATCTACAGGAGTAGACCTTCCAAATATTGAAACAGCCACCTTTAACCTTGACTTATCTTCATCAATTTCTTCTACCAAACCATTGAAACTTTGAAAAGGACCATCGGAAACTCTGACTTCTTCGCCTATTTCATAGATAATACTTGATCTAGGCCTTTCAATACCTTCACTTATTTGGTCAATTAACCTTTTTGCTTCTGCTTCACTTATTGGAATCGGCCTACCTTTTCCACCAAGAAACCCTGTAACTTTTGGTTGGGCTTGAATCAAGTGCCAAGACAGATCTGTCATTTCCATTTTAATCAAAATATACCCAGGAAAAAATTTCTTTTCTGACTGAACTTTAGCACCACGCCTTATTTCGACCACCTCTTCAGTTGGCATTAAGACTTCTTCAATTAAATCTTCCATATTTTTTGATTGTACTTGCTCTTCAATTGCCTGACATACTCTTTTTTCAGAACCTGAAAACACATGAACAACATACCATCTTTTGGCCATTATATACGTCCAACTTTATAAAAAATAAATACAACCAAAAAAATAATCATCCACCAAAACCTAGTAAAATTTGAACAACATTTGAAAGCAACAAATCTACCAAAAAGAAAAATACTGAAGCTATCAAAGCCATTACAAAAACTGTAAGGGAAGCAAACATAGTCTCACGTTTAGTTGCCCAAGTTATTCTATTGATTTCTTGCCTTACCTGCCTAACAAATTGTGCGGGGTTTGTTTTAGCCATCAGAAGCCTTTCTTGCAAGTAATAAAATGATTAACTACATTTTTTTTTTTAATAAGTCAAAGCCAATAATGTAGCACTTCCATTAATTTACAGAAAATGGCAGGAGTGGAGGGACTCGAACCCCCAGCCCCCGGTTTTGGAGACCGGTGCTCTACCAATTGAGCTACACTCCTAAAAATGTCTGTAACTATCTCGATTCTATTAATTACTATTGTTTCTTTTAAGCTTCGATGCTCGTTACAACACCAGCGCCAACAGTTCTGCCACCTTCTCTAATAGCAAATCTTAAGCCTTCATCCATTGCAATAGGCGCAATCAATTCAACCGTTACTGCTATATTATCACCAGGCATAACCATTTCTGTACCCGCAGGAAGCTCAACAGCACCTGTAACGTCTGTTGTTCTAAAGTAGAATTGTGGACGATAGTTGCTAAAAAATGGAGTATGCCTTCCACCTTCATCTTTTGTTAAGATATAAGCTTCGCCTTTAAATTTTGTGTGTGGCTTGATAGATCCAGGAGCCGTTAAAACTTGACCACGCTCAACATCTTCTCTTTTTGTTCCACGTAAAAGAACACCAACGTTATCACCAGCTTCACCTGAATCCAACAATTTACGGAACATTTCAACACCAGTACATGTGGTTTTCACAGTATCTTTAATACCAACTATTTCAATCTCTTCACCAACTTTTACAATACCTCTTTCTATACGGCCTGTAACAACAGTACCTCTTCCAGAAATTGAGAACACATCCTCAATAGGCATTAAAAAAGGCTTATCTTTATCACGTGCTGGCTGTGGGATATATGAATCAACAGCAGCCATTAATTCATTGATAGAATCAACTCCAATTTTTGGGTCACGATCTTCTAGCGCAGCCAAGGCACTTCCCTTAATAATAGGAATATCATCTCCTGGAAAATCATAACTACTTAAAAGCTCACGAACCTCAAGCTCAACTAATTCCAAAAGCTCCTCATCATCAACCTGATCAACTTTATTCATATAAACAACAAGTGAAGGCACACCAACCTGACGAGCTAATAAGATATGCTCTTTTGTTTGTGGCATAGGACCATCAGCTGCATTGACAACTAGTATAGCTCCGTCCATTTGTGCAGCACCAGTAATCATGTTCTTAACATAATCAGCGTGACCAGGACAATCAACGTGTGCATAATGACGATTTTCTGTTGAATACTCAACGTGTGCAGTCGATATAGTAATGCCTCTTTCTCTTTCTTCAGGGGCTTTATCAATCTGATCATAAGCAGAAAAATCAGCGCGACCAGCAGCGGCCATAACCTTTGTAATAGCTGCAGTTAATGTAGTTTTACCATGATCAACGTGACCAATTGTTCCAATATTACAATGTGGCTTACTACGATCAAATTTCTCTTTAGACATCTTTATGACCTTTCTTTAAAATTATTTAATTACTTTCAAATAGTTACTTGGTGGTGGGGGTAGGATTCGAACCTACGTACGCTACGCGGGTAGATTTACAGTCTACTGCCTTTAACCACTCGGCCACCCCACCAATAACATTTTTAATCTTATTAAGATTATAACTTATTAATTAATACTTTAACCTTACTTAATATCATTCGTATGATATGTTTATATACACAAGCCTTGCCATTTAGAAAAGGTTTAATTAATTGTCAATAAAAAAAAAAAATTAAACGTTTTATTAAATAAGAAAATGCAATGAACCAAAAACTGAAAAGACAAAATTTTAATAGCAATATTAATAACAAAAACTCTAAAGATCATCGCCCTGAAAACAATTACAATCGTAATAAAGATATATCTAAATCACAAAATATTTTAAAATTATCTTCTAACCAGACTATAATATCAGGAAAACATTCAACCCTATCTGCTCTTGGAAACCGAAACCGTCATTTATTTTATTTAATTACAACCCAAGATAATAAATTATTTTGGGAAAATGAAATTAAAGAAATAGGTGTTAATATTGAAATAACAATTCGTAAGAAAGAAGAATTAGACGCTATTAATAATCATAAGCCTCATCAAAATATTATATTAATAACCAAACCTCTTGAAAGAATATCTTTAGATGAATTTTTATTTAAAAATACAAATGAAGCAAATGTACCTCTGAGATTAATAATACTTGATCAAGTAACGGATCCTCAAAACGTTGGAGCAATTATTAGGTCAGCGCATGCTTTTAAAATGAACGGCGTAGCCTTGTCTCAAAGGAATAGCCCGATTGAAACCGCGGCAATGTCAAAAGCATCATCTGGTGCTATAGAAAAAATAGACATAATTGAACTATCAAACATGTCTAGAGAAATAGTAAAACTTCAAAAATTAAACTTTACTGTTTTTGGATTAGCAAATGGAGGCAATGAGAACATTTCTGTTCTCGAAAATGAAACAGGCCATATTGCAATTATACTTGGATCTGAAGGCAACGGTTTGAGAAGACTTACTAAAGAAAAAGCAGACCATTTAATTGAGATACCTATAAATGACGAAAGTGAATCATTAAATGTTTCTAATGCGGCTTCTATAGCAATGTTCCAATTACAAAAAAATATACTAATAAAAGCCAGCAAAACCTAACTTTTTATTCAAAAATTAATAAAAAATAAAATAAGTTCTTGTCTCAAAAATAAATATCAATTATTGATCTCTTTAGTGCCGGCTTAGCTCAGTTGGTAGAGCAGTTGATTTGTAATCATCAGGTCGGGAGTTCGAGTCCCCCAGCCGGCACCATAACCTACATGTCAAGCAATGTAACCCATTGAAAACACTAGCATCTGTTATGTTTTATATCTAGGAGTGTAAAATATGGGTAACAATACAAACACTTCTTATGTCTTTTTAAAAGGTAATACTTACTACTAACGAATTTTATTTTTTATAAAAACTAAAATAAAAATTTAGTTTAAATGCCTCATAGCTATATGTAAAATACCATCCTCTAAAAATCTATCTCCATAAGGAATAAAATTTAGACTTTTATAAAATTCTTGAACCTCTACTTGGCTGTGTAACATTATAGAGCTTTTCTTATTTATTTTAATATAATGGTTTATGATTTGATTAATCAATAAACTCCCTACCTTAAGCTTCCTATATTTAACTAATACAGCAACTCTTTCAATTTTAAATAACTGATCTGATTTTTTACGAACCCTAGCAGTAGCTATAGCCTCATCTTTCTTATAAATTAAAAAATGCTCACATAAATGATCTAAATTATCAAACTCAATTTTTTCTGATATACTCTGTTCTTCACAAAAAACTTTTTTTCTAATTTTAAATGAAACATTTATTTCACCAGACGAATCAATGCTTTTAAACTTATATAAACTCATAACCTAAATCTCTATAAATAAAACTATAATGGCAAAGCCTTGCCGTCATAATTAAAAAACTGACCTGTATCCTCCATACTTAAATTTAGGAATTGGTTCAATAAACCCTCTGCACTTTCTTCTGGAGATATGTCAGCTTGATCACCACCCATATCCGTCCTTACCCAACCAGGGTGGAAAGAAGTTACTATTATATTATCATTTAAAAATTGATTTGATATGGTTCGCATTAAATTATTAGCCGCAGCTTTGGAGGCTCTATAAATAGGAGCATTAGACGACAAATGAACTTGACTTCCCATAAGAGAAGAAATTATAGCCACTTTTGATTGAGATTTTTTATTTAAATTTGGATAAAAGTTTTGAATAGTAAGAAAAGGACCTGCAACATTTGCCATCATAACATCCATGATAGCCTTTTCATTATGGTCTTTACTAAAAATATTACCTTTTCCGTTATTAACCCCTGCGTTACATACTAAAATATCTATATCAAATTTGACGTTTTGGGATGTATTTATAATACTTTGAGCACTTGTTACATCCATTTCATGAATATTTAGGTTAGAATGTCTTTGAGAAAGCTCATGTAATTCCTTTGAGTTTCTTAAATTTCTACAGCAAGCCTCAACATTCATATTTTTCATAAGAGATATTTTAGTCAAAGCTAAACCAATACCTCTATTAGCCCCTGTGATTAATATTGTTTCTGTCATGACATCTCCTTTGAACTGCTATATTGATTAGTTATATTTCAAGCTAATTTTTTTATTATTAATATAATTTCTCCATGCTGAAAAAACTCCACTACCAACAACTATTATACCACCAATAAATATTGATAGTGTTATTATATCGTTAAAAATAATTATTCCTATTATGGATGCAAAAAATAATTGAAAGTATGTAAAAGGTTGTAAAACACTTGCTTCTGCATTTTCATAAGCTTTTATTAAAAGAAAATGACCAGCTGTGCTTAATACACATAATAAAGCCATCCATCCCCAATCTCTATATAAAATTGGCTCCCAGTAAAATGGACCAACTATAGACATAACTATACATCCAACTATGGCTACCCAGAAAAAACTTGTTTCAGAAGAATCATCTTTTGAAACTTTTCTTGTCAAAATTGTATAAAAACCTAACACAAATGCACCTAAAATAGGTAAAACAGCATCAAAGCTAATTATAAAATTTGTAGGGTCTAATATAATTAAAACTCCTAAAAATCCGAATAAAACTGCCAACCATCTTTGAATACCTATTTTTTCATTTAGAATTGGGCCTGAAAAAGCCACTACAATTAAAGGAAAAAAAGACAAAATTGAATGAGTTTGAACTAACCCAAGTTTAGTAAAAGAATAAACTCCAATTAATATTGCTGAAATAAGTAATAATCCTCTAATAAATTGAGTGTATGGCTGTTTAGTAGATATTACCTTTATAATTCCATTTTTTTTTCTTAAACTAATTACAATTACTAATAATGCTAAGACCCAACTTCTAATCATATTAATGACAAAAACATTATAATTTTCAGCTAAATATCTTGAAACTCCATCCATTATAGCAAAAAACAATGTGGCAAGTACAATTGTCAAAACACCCTTCTTAACGTTATTAATCATAGTAAACTACATTCCCTTGAATCTATATAATTTTAACGAGTAAAAATTATGAAATAAAACAAAGATACTTTTTAATTGATTATAACAATGTTTATGGTGTTATTATAAATCATAAATATTAAACATTATATTTTTTTATGAGAAACCAATGAATAATAATTTTAAACCTATAGGATTTATCGGAATAGGACTGATGGGAGCATCTTTCGTGAAGCGTTTATCAGAGCTAAATTATTTAATTAATGCATATGATAAAAGAAAAGAAAAATTAGAGTCGTTGAACAATAAAAAAAGAGTTACTTTATGTGCTAATCCAGCTCAAGTATGTAAAAATTGCGACATAATATTTATCTGTGTAGATAAAACTGAGAATGTAAAAAATGTTGTATTCGGGGATGATGGAATAATTCAAAACGCTTCTAAGGATACTATAATTGTTGATTTATCAACAACATTAGCTAACGAAACTATAAATTTTTCAAAGAAAATTAAAATCGAAAAAAAGTCATCATGGGTGGATGCACCAATATCTGGAGGGCCTGAAAAAGCCTTGGATGGATCACTAGCTATAATGGTCGGTGGAGAACAAAAAGATGTAGATATAATTTCACCAATTTTAAACGATATTGCATCAAATTTTACACATTTTGGTCCTGTAGGTTCTGGTCAAATAGTAAAGATGATAAATCAAATATTAGTGTTAAATAATTATGCTGTTTTAGCTGAAGCATTATCATTTGCAGAGGCTTGGGGAATTGATGCGCATAAAATTCCTAATGCGTTAAGTGATGGTCACGCAGGCTCAAATTTACTAACACATTTATTTCCTAGAATGATAGAAAAAGACTTTAAACCCCAAGGTTACGCTTCACAAATTCTAAAGGATCTTTCCATGGTCTCTAAACTTGCAGATCAAAAAGACATACCAATACCAATAACTAGTCTTACTAAACAATTATTTACAATTCTTACGGGGAAATCAAAAGCAAATCTAGATGGCACATCTATTGTAAAATTATTTGATAAGAATAAAATTATTTAAAAAGGAAGATAATGAAAAACATACCCATAATTGACGCTCATCATCATTTTTGGGATTTGAGTTTAAAAAAAAACCCATGGTTAAATGCAAATAATCAAATACCTTTTAGATATGGAGATTATAGCTCAATATGCAAAAACTTTCTGATATCCGATTATAAAGAAATTAGCAAAAATCATAATATAGTAAAAACAGTTCATATGGAGACTGAGTGGGACCCAAAAGATCCAGTTGGTGAGACTAAATGGCTTCATAAATTATATGATGAAACAGGTTTTCCAAATGCCATAGTTGGCCAAGCTTGGTTTGATAGACAAGATATTGATGCTGTACTAAGTGGACATATGCGGTATCCGCTAATTAGAAGTATAAGGCATAAACCAAGAATATCTTTAACACATGATATTCAAAATTTAAACCCAAAAGGAACACTTAATGATCCTGTTTTTAGACAAGGTTATTCTTTGTTAAAAAAATATCATCTACACTATGATCTTCAAATTCCATGGTGGCATCTTCCAGATGCTACAAAGCTAGCTAAAGATTTTCCAGATACAATAATAATACTTAATCATACTGGGTTACCATCTGACAGATCAAAAGATGGGCTAAACAATTGGAAAAGTAATATGAAGCAATTTTCTGAACAACCAAATACAGCATTAAAAATATCTGGAATTTGTGTCCCAAATAAAAAATGGAATTCTAATCTTAATAAAAACATCATTAAAGAATCTATAGATATTTTTGGATATCAGAGATGCATGTTTGCGTCTAATTTTCCTGTAGACGGAGTGATATCTACTTTTGATGAAATATTTAATGGTTTTAAAGAAATTGTTTCATCTATGAAAGATTATGAAATTAAAAGTCTTTTTCATGACAACGCAATAAAATATTATAATCCAAAATAGTTAGAAAACATAAAACTAGACTAAACACCTTTAAAGTTAGCAGGTCTTTTTTCCATAAATGCGTTTCTACCCTCTTTGTAATCTTCACTATCAAAGCACACTGAAGCAAGTTCTTCACATAACACAAGATTCCTATCGTCAGGATTTTTTAAAATCTCTATTCCTATTTGTTTCATAGCTCTAATGGTTAATGGAGCATTTTTAGATATTGTTAACGCATATTCCTTAACAAAAGTCTCTAATGTATCTTCTGGAACTAACTTTTGAACTAAACCACATGTCAAAGCCTCATCAGCATTTATTCTATCTGCGGTAAACATAAAGTGTTTTGCCATACCAGGCCCCATAATATCAAAAAGTCTCTTTATAGATGAGAAAGGATATCCGAGTGACAATTTGGCTGCAGGCATTGCAAATTTTGATTTTTGAGAGCATATCCTTATATCACAACAAACTGCTAAATTTAAGCCACCCCCTATACAATAACCATTAATCATAGCTATTGTAGGTTTTGGAAATGTTTCTAAAAGCTCGTATACCATTTGAGTTTTTTTATTATAATTTAGCACTGCCTCTTTAGAACTTCTTTCCTTATCAAACTTAGATATATCAGCTCCAGAAACAAATGATTTACCTCCAGCTCCATTTAAGACAATAACACGAATATCTTTATTATTTTTAAAGTCATTAAGAATTGTAACTAAAGCATCCCACATTTCAATTGAGACGGCATTATGTTTTTCAGGGTTATTAAAAGTAATATAACCAACTCCATTTTCGCTTTTTGATAACATTTTTTCTGTAGTCATTTTAAATCCTATATTTTTATTTAGATAATTTTTTGTTCAATAAGGTTGGCCAATTCATCTTCTTTAAAACCTAACTCAGACAAAATATCTAAATTATGTTCACCTTTTTCTGGAGGCCTCTGCTTAATAGAACTAGGAGAGCGAGAAAGATAAAATGGCTGACCTACTAATTCTGTTTGTCCAAAAGGAATGGTATCAATAGATTGAGCAATCCCTAGATGCTTGACTTGAGGATCATCAAATACTTTATCTATAGTATTTATAGGGCCACATGGCACACCAACTTTTTCTAATATTTTAACCCAATCATTAGAGGTTCTAGTAATTGTAATTTCTTCAATTAAAGAGTTTAAATAATCTCTATTCTTTAAACGTTCTGTTGCTCCTTTAAACTCTTCTTTTTCAAGCCATTCAGATTTATCTATGGACTCAACAAAGCGTTTCCAAATTGTTTCACCTGCAACAGCTAAATTTATTGAACCGTCAGAAGTCTTAAAAACTCCTGTTGGAACACTTGTTGGATGATTATTGCCAGCTTGACCTGCAATATTTTTTTCACTTAACCATCTTGCGGCCTGAAAATCGAGCATGAAAATTTGAGCTTGTAGTAAGGACGTTTTTACCCACTGTCCCTCTCCCGATTTTTCTCTTTCAATCAATGCTGTTTGAATACCCATCGCACAAAAAAGACCTGCAGTTAAATCAGCAACAGGAATTCCTACTCTCATTGGACCTTGACCAGGAGCTCCAGTTACACTCATTAAACCACCCATTCCTTGAGCAATTTGATCAAACCCTGGTCGTTTGGCATATGGTCCATCTTGCCCAAACCCTGATATACTAGCAAGGATAATTCTTGGGTTTATTTTTTTTAAAGAATTGTAATCTATGCCCAGTCGATCCTTTACATCAGGACGAAAGTTTTCAACAACCACATCAGATTTCTCTACAAGTCTTAGGAAAATTTTAACTGCTTCAGGTTTTTTTAAATTTAAAGTGATACTTCTTTTGTTACGATGCAGATTTTGAAAATCAGAAGTGTGCCTGGATGCGCCTAAAGCTCCATCTGCTTCGATGCTTTCTGGAGCCTCTATTTTTATTACATCAGCACCCCAATCCGCTAATTGTCTAACCGCAGTAGGACCAGATCTAACTCTTGTTAAGTCAAGCACTCTTATATGTGACAAAGCATCGGATGCAGGTATATGTGGCATGCTCGGTATCCTCCGTTAAAAGGTTTAAATATATAAAATATAAAATAGTTAAAAATTACTTATAAGCAATAAATATATAGAATATCAATAAAATTGCTTGTGAATAAATAAAAAAAAATTAATAGTTCCAAAAATTATTGAACATAGGAAAATGAAAATGTCTAAAGAAAAATTTAATTTTGAAGAATATAAGAAGAAAATCTTTGAGGTTGAAAAAAATTCTCTTAAAACAGTAATTAAAACTAAAGATTCAAGTGTATGTTGGAGATCTTGGGGGAAAGGTACGCCTATAGTTTTTTTACACGGAGGGTATGGTAGTTGGGCACATTGGATAAAACAAGCTCTTCCATTTTCTAAAAAAAATAGAGTTTTAATACCTGACATGCCTGGATTTGGAGAGTCAGATGACCTAAGTATGCCTCATACTCCAGAAAAAATTGCTTCAAACTTAGTTGATTCTCTTATGGAGTTAATTGACATAAATGAAAACCCAATAATATGTGGTTTTTCCTTTGGTGGATTAATTGCTGGCCATCTTTCTTATCAAATGAATAGAAAAGGCATTAATCCACAAAAATTGATATTAGTTGGACCTGGAGGCCTTGGTGCTAAGAGAGGAGTAATGGAGGAAATGATCGCAAGACACTCCAAAATGACAGAGACTGAAGTTTATAATGCTCATAAAAGAAACCTTGAAATTTTAATGATGTCTAATCCCGAAAAAGTGGATGACTTATCAATTCATATTCAAAAACAAAACACTGACGCACATAGAATTAAAAGTAGGCCAATATCTGGGACAGATACGTTAGCACAAATTTTAAAACAACAAAACGTTCCACTTTATGTAATTTGGGGGGAAAAGGATGCCAGTGTAGGCGTTTATCTCGAAGACAGAATGGCTATTTTGAGATCAATAAACAGTGAAGTTCACTTTCATGTTCAATTTAAATTAGGTCATTGGTTAATGTATGAAGATGAGACAATGTTTAATGAGCTATTTCAAAAAATTATTCAAGTTTAAACCCATGACTTTTAAGCCATTTTCTGAAATCATTTCTTTCTGGAACAGATAACTGCCGAGCAACGTTTTCAGACCACGTTCCCTTTTCTGAAACACCATAAATATTAACGTGTCTTTGTTTTTTGTCTGTGATAGGCGCTATTTTATAAACTCTTTCATCATAATCATTTATTTTTACGTTAAGATGTTCTTCATTATAATAATCATTATGAATTGTAATACTTTGAGGCATCCTTATTGAAACAGGTGCTTTTTCAGCTGGCCATCCAATTGCTAAACCAGCTATTGGAAAAACGCCTTTTGGTAATTTACAAAGTATTTTTATTTCATCAATAATATTTCTAATCATACTAATAGGACAGACCCCTAACCCGCTAGCTTCCGCCGCGCAAATTAAAGACTGCATAGAAAGAGAAGCATCAATAACAGCATTCATAAAAGTATCTACATTATTGTTTTTATATTCATAACCTTTCTCTTTTGTTACCTTCATATTTCTTCTTATATCTGCTAAAAATAAAAGAAAAACAGGAGATGAAAGAGCCCATTTAGTTTCACCAATTAATTCTCCTACCTTAAGTTTAAGCATTTTATCTTGCATTATTAATATTGAATATTGCTGTAAATTAGATTTTGATGGTGCAGATTGTGCTGCAGTTAATAAAAGAGTTAGTAATTCTTTAGAAATTGGCTTATCTGAAAATTTTCTTATACTTGCACGAGAAATAATACTTTCTAATAAATCTGGTATAATCATTTTTGAAAAATCTAATTTAGAACTTTGGCCATACCTATCTTCATAAAGCTTAGAAACCTTAACCATTATTTATCTCCAAGAAAATTGAATTTTATTATATTGCTATTAATATAAATAATTATTTAATTTTAAGGAATTTTTTTATGTTAAATCTCGAAGGTAAAATTGCAATTGTAACTGGATGTGGTTCAATTGGTGATGGTTTTGGCAATGGAAGAGCAATAGCAACTTTATTAGCCCGACAAGGCGCAATTGTTATTGGAACAGATATTAATGAAGATGCTGGCAATAATACTTGTGAATTTATAAGTAAAGAAGGAAATATGTGTCATTTTTATAAAGTTAATATGACAGATGAGGAAGATGTTAAAAAATTTTTTGACAATATTAAATTACAAAATAAAAGGTTAGATATATTAGTCAATAATGTTGGTCAATCAGAACCAGGTGGTCCGGTTGAGATTGATTCAAAAACCTGGCGAAAACAATTTGCATTAAACTTAGATGCAGCTTTTTTTTGTACAAAGTTTGCCATCCCAATTATGGAAAAGAATACAGGAGGTTCAATTGTAAACATCTCGTCAGTAGCAGGTATTAGATACGTTGGAAAACCTCAAGTTGCATACAGCGCATCAAAAGCTGCACTTATACAGATGACTAAAACAACAGCAGTAATAGAAGCAAAGAAAAATATTCGACTGAATTGTGTTATTCCTGGCTTAATGCATACGCCTTTAGTAGAGAGACTTGCAAAAAAATATGCTAATGGAGATTATGAAGGATTTGTAAATCATAGAAATAATCAAGTACCTTTAGGTAAAATGGGCCAATCCTGGGACGTTGCTCATGCTGTCCTATTCTTAGCATCCAATGAATCTAAGTACATAACTGGTACAGAAATAATTGTTGATGGAGGATTAACTGCTGTCTCTTATACACATCTCCGAGCCCACGAGACTAAGGCGAATCTC
>OJHD01000014.1_pt1 | contig 39283 bp, 30 predicted proteins | sample 1594981 | NCBI WGS metagenome assembly OJHD01 (sample SAMN05416720, study PRJEB24817) | seawater metagenome | isolation source: Sea water | place: Canada:Atlantic | collected 2013-07 | reverse complement strand
AGATTCGCCTTAGTCTCGTGGGCTCGGAGATGTGTATAAGAGACAGATGATAAACCGCTTTATTTAGGTAGATCTAAACTGTAAGTCTGTTATACTCAACTAATCAATTATCTCACAAATGAATTCAAATTTTTTTTCAGTTATATCATTAGTTTTTATCTTTTTAATTTCTACAAGTGTAGATAAAAGTAAGCCTGTACAAGAGTTTCAAGCAAGAGCCTATTATTTTTCAAAATCTAAAATGGAGTTAGGGAATTGGGGAGCTAGATTAAGCGAAGCTCAAAAAAAGGAAATTGGAGCGCGTATGAAAAATAGACTTGAAAAAGGGTATGTTTTATCTTTCAATAAAGAAGAATCTTTATTTGTTGAAGAAGATCAATTAGATGCTATTTCTGGGGCTACAGATTCATGGGGAAAAAACTTTACTCCTGGTATACAATATAAAAATGTCAAAACAAATACCCAACTACAAGAACAAGAGTTTTACGGAAAAAAGTTCCTTATCAATGATTCCTTACAGCCTATAGAGTGGAAACTTGAATCAGATACCAAAAGAATTGGTAATTATAACTGTTTTAAGGCCACTGCATCTATCCCAACCAATGAACTTACGTGGTATTCTTTTTCATGGGATAAGCTTGGAGAAACTAATCAATCTGAAAGTGACTCAACTCAAGTAGAAGAAATTAAGATGACGTTAGTAGAAGCTTGGTATGCACCGCAAATTCCTGTTCGTCACGGACCTCTAGAATATTGGGGGCTTCCAGGACTGATTTTAGAAGTAAGTGCTGATAATACCACGATGTTATGTTCAAAACTAATCCTTAACCCCGACGAAGTGATCGAGATTGAAGCCCCTAGCAAAGGAAAAGAAGTTACTAAGTTAGATTACCGAACCATAATCAATAAAAAAATGGTTGAGTTTCGAGATAATCGTATGAGAAGACGATAAATCATTTAAGTCATTCTGTGATTTATTCATAAATTAGAAATTAAGTTAAATTATTATTAGTGTTTTAAGCACTATTTTTAGAATATCGAAAAAGTGTAGATAAAATGTTTCCTATTAAATTCTCAAATCAAATAATTTATATATTTACCATGTATTAAGATACTTAAATCCAGTATCTAACCAAGTTATATGGAATTTCATACTTATAAAACCTTCAATACAATAACGGCTACTCTTTATAGCCCCGGTTTTATATGTCCTCGTGTTACACGCCGTCGCCCTTAGGGTGTATATGTAGTTCATGAACTTTGGTGTGTCCAGGTTCCTTTTTAAATTCTTTCAAAACTTATTTTATTAATTTAAATCTTAAATAATGAATATCATTATTGCAGATAAATCACATGCGATCCATACGCATACTATTTGTGAAGCTATTGAAACAGCAGCTCAGGTAAGGGGTACAGGAATAGCCAAACGTTCTAAGGAATACATCATTTCTAAAATGGAAAACGGTAATGCCGTTATTGCCTTAGAAGGCAGTACGTTTGCCGGATTCTGTTATATAGAAACTTGGAGCCATGATAAATTTGTAGCCAATTCAGGTCTCATCGTAGTTCCCGAATTTAGAAATCAAGGGCTAGCTAAGAAAATTAAGCAAGTTGTTTTTAAGCATTCAAGAACGAAATATCCAACGGCTAAAATTTTTAGTATTACAACCGGTCTAGCGGTTATGAAACTAAATAGTACCCTAGGATATAAGCCGGTTACTTTCTCTGAACTCACTAATGAGCCTAGCTTTTGGAATGGCTGTCAAACCTGTAAAAATTACGATGTACTCCAACGAACTTCTGAAACTATGTGTTTGTGTACAGGTATGTTATTTGATCCTAAGGTTGACTTGTTAACCAATTCTAAAAAGGTAAAAGAAAAAACATTTCTAAGACTAAAAAGTATCAAGCAAAGCTTGTTTCTAAAAAAAACTAAAAAATGAAAAATTTAAAAAAATTAGTAATCGCTTACAGTGGCGGCTTAGACACTTCTTACTGTGCCGTATCATTGTCAAAACAAGGTTATGAAATTCATGCAGTGAGCGTTAATACCGGTGGCTTTTCTAAAGGAGACATTAAGACTATTGAAAAAAACGCTTATAAAATGGGGGTTTCAACCTATAAAAATATCGAGGCAGTTGCTATATTTTATCAAAAAGTAGTCAAATACTTGATTTACGGAAACGTCCTAAAAAACAATACCTATCCATTGTCTGTTAGTGCAGAACGTATTGTACAAGCGATTGAAATTATCGAGTATGCAAAATCCATTAATGCCAAATTTATTGCTCATGGCAGTACTGGGGCAGGAAACGATCAAGTTCGTTTTGATATGATTTTCCAAACTTTAGCACCAGAAATAGAAATTGTCACCCCAATTAGAGATCAAAATTTAACACGACAAGAAGAAATTTCTTATTTGAAAGCTAATGGAATTGATTTGGACTGGGAAAAAGCAAAGTATTCTATTAACAAAGGGTTGTGGGGCACAAGCGTAGGGGGTGACGAAACGCTGACTTCTCACTTGGCATTACCTGATTCAGCCTATCCATCTCAGTTGAAATTAAAAACCCCTGAGAACGTAACATTGACTTTTATGAAAGGTGAGTTGACGGCTGTTGACGGGCTAGAGAATGCTACTGAAGTTCTTATTCAAAAGCTTAATGACTTAGGGTCTAAATATGCCATAGGGAGAGATACACATGTGGGGGATACTATTGTAGGGATTAAAGGTCGTGTTGGTTTTGAAGCCCCCGCCGCTTTAATCATTGTTAAGGCACATCATTTACTAGAGAAGCATACCTTGACAAAGTGGCAACTTCAACATAAAGACTACCTGTCTAACTTTTACGGGATGCATTTACATGAAGGTCAATATTTGGACCCTGTTATGCGCGACATGGAAGCATTTTTAACATCTAGTCAAAGTAGTGTTTCTGGGATTGTTGAGGTGGTATTAAAGCCCTATCATTTTTCAATTAATGGAGTTAAGTCTCCCAACGATTTAATGAATGCAAAGTTTGGGAGCTATGGAGAAGTTAATTCTGGCTGGACCGCTGAAGAAGCTAAAGGTTTTATTAAAATTAACGGAAACCAAAATAAAATTCATCAACAAGTAAATTCAAACGCATGATACAGGCAGGGATTATAGGGGGTGCTGGTTATACAGCTGGCGAATTGATTCGATTACTATTAACTCATCCGAAAGTAGACATTAACTTTGTATACAGTACTTCTAGTGCCGGCAAAAAAATAAGTGCGATTCATCAAGATTTAGAAGGCGTCACAAATCAGCTTTTTACAGATTCAGTTCAAACGGAAGTAGATGTTTTGTTTCTTTGTTTAGGGCATGGGAATTCTAAAGTATTTTTAGAAAACTACACCTTTTCAAAGGCGACTAAAATCATTGATCTGTCAAACGATTTTAGACTCACAAAAGATGCCAGATTCCAAAATAAACACTTTGTTTATGGTTTGCCAGAATTAAATAAGTCGGCTATACAGTCTGCTCAGTACATTGCCAATCCAGGTTGTTTTGCAACCGCAATTCAACTGGCGATTTTGCCTCTAGCGAACAATAACTTAATTACAGATTCCATTCATGTTAATGCTGTGACAGGCGCGACAGGTGCAGGAACAGCTTTGTCGGCAACCTCCCATTTTACCTGGCGTGTCGATAATTTCTCACATTATAAAGCATTTAACCACCAACATCTAGGAGAAATCCACCAATCTGTAAATTCACTTCAAGAAGGCTTACAAAGTGTGATTCATCTTATTCCAAACAGAGGGAATTTTTCTAGAGGAATATTTGCCACTATTTACACTACGTATGAAGGAACTTTAGAAATGGCATTATCGCTTTTTAAAAGCTATTATAAGGACGCAGACTTCACCTTTATTTCGGACACGAGTATTCATTTAAAACAAGTAGTGAATACCAACAAATGTTTACTTCACTTAGAAGTGCATCAGGGTAAGCTGCTTATCACTAGTATTATTGATAATTTACTCAAAGGAGCTTCTGGGCAAGCAGTACACAACATGAACTTGATGTATAGATTTGAAGCTCATTTAGGTCTACAGTTAAAGGCAAATTATTTTTAAAATTAAATCACAAATCATGAAAATAGCAATCATTGGAACCGGAAATTTAGGAAGTGCTATCGCTAAAGGACTCATAACAAATAATGCCATTACCACTTTACACCTTACCAAAAGAAATGTGGGCGGCTTAGCAGATTTTGAGGGCTATCAAAATGTGTTTTTGACTGCTGATAATAAAGAAGCTGTTCAAAAGTCTGATATTATTATTTTAGCCGTACAACCAGCTCACCTTGAGAACATACTAAAAGAGATTAACCCCTTTTTAACTGAAAAACATCTTTTAATATCTACTATAACAGGGTTTTCAATTTCTAGAATTGAAGGCCTTGTTGGCGCCCATCAGTTTGTCATTCGTGCGATGCCTAATACAGCGATTGCTGTTGGCAAATCTATGACTTGCCTTTGCAGTAATCAAGTTGGTTCGCAGCGCCTGGCCATAGCTGAAGCAATCTTTAACCGATTGGGAACAACTATTGCTATTCCAGAACAACAAATGCAAGCAGCTACTGTAGTGTGTGCTAGTGGCATTGCCTTTTGGATGCGTTTAATTCGTGCCACGACACAAGCGGCTATCCAACTTGGTTTTGATGCCAAAGAGGCTCAAAACTTAGCAATGTTCACTTGTGAAGGGGCAGCCAGTTTATTAATCACTTCTGGTAATCACCCAGAACAAGAAATTGATAGAGTAACAACGCCAAATGGCTGTACTATTGAAGGACTTAATGAGATGGAACACAAAGGGCTGAGCTCCTCTCTTATTCAGGGGATGGTTGCGTCCTTTGATAAAATTAACAGTATAAAAACCCAGTAATTATGAGTTTATTTGATGTATATCCCCTCTTTGATGTGACCCCAGTGAAAGCAGATGGAGTATTTTTATATGACGCTGTTGGGAAAGAGTATTTAGATTTTTACGGGGGTCATGCGGTAATTTCAATAGGACATTCACATCCTGTTTATGTTAAAGCATTGACGGATCAGCTTCAGAAAATAGGATTTTATAGCAATGCTGTACAAAACCCAATTCAAAGCAAGTTAGCAGACCGTCTTGAACAGCTATCTGGTTGTAAAGATTATGACTTGTTTATGTGTAGCTCAGGAGCGGAGGCCAATGAGAATGCATTAAAATTGGCCTCATTTCACACCAACAAAGCAACCGTGATAGCATTTAATAATTCATTTCATGGCCGTACTTCTGCTTGTGTTGCTGCGACCGACAACCCTAAGATTATCGCCCCTTTAAATGCCCAACAACAAGTACGCTTTTTACCACTTGGAAACTTAGAGTCGGTTGAGGCAACTTTAAAAGCGGAGCCTATCTGCGCCATTATTATTGAGTGTATTCAAGGCGTTGGTGGCTTGGATGAAAGCACCACAGATTTTTACAAGGGCTTAGAGACGCTGTGCAATAAATACAGTACCGTTTTAATTGCTGATGAGGTTCAGTCCGGTTTTGGACGAACTGGAGACTTTTTTGCATTTCAAAAACATGGACTCAACCCTCATATTATTTCAATGGCCAAGGGAATGGGAAATGGATTTCCTGTAGGAGGTATTCTAATTCATCCTTCAATAAAAGCATCTTATGGATTACTAGGAACTACTTTTGGCGGTAACCATCTGGCCAGCACTGCGACTTTAGCTGTTTTGGATGTTTTAGAGTCAGAGAAGTTAATGCAAAATGTCAATGAAATGTCCGCCTATTTTATTGATAAAGTAAAGACAATTCCTCAGCTAAAACGGCTAAAAGGCCGGGGATTGATGTTAGGTTTAGAATTTGATTTTCCAGTAGCTTCACTTCGAAAAAAACTCCTTTTTGATCATTCTTTATTTACAGGAAGCTCTAAAAACCCAAATCTGATTCGGATTTTACCACCACTAACGATTCAAAGAGAACATATCGATACATTTTTTAATGCTTTAGAACAAGAGTTATGAAACACTATTTAACTATTAACGATCTCCCGTCTATCAAAACAGCAATTCAGGAAGCGATTGCGTTAAAATCAGATCCCTATAATTATAAAAACTTAGGGGCTCAAAAAACCTTAGTTATGTTGTTTTTTAATGCCAGTCTGCGCACCCGTTTAAGTACCGAGAAAGCGGCCAAACACTTAGGGATGGAGGTCATTATTTTGAATGTCACAGACGCTTGGCAATTAGAATTTGACTCTGGTGCGGTGATGAACTTAAATAAATCTGAGCATGTCAAAGAAGCGGCGCAAGTCATTTCGCAGTATGCGGATGTTTTAGCAGTGAGAGCTTTTCCAAACCTTAAAGATAAGCACAAGGATGCATCTGAGTGGATCTTAACTAGTTTTGTAAAATATGCGACGATTCCAGTTGTAAACATGGAAAGCGCCACTAGCCATCCGCTTCAAGCCTTAGCCGATGCGATGACGATTGAAGAATTAAAAACAAAGAAAAGACCTAAAGTGGTGCTTTCATGGGCACCCCATCCAAAAGCTTTGCCACATGCAGTTGCCAATTCATTTATTGAAATGATGCAATCTATTGATGTTGATTTTAGTATTACACATCCTGAAGGCTATGATTTGGATCCGAATATCGTAAAAGAGACTCCAGTAAGCTATTTGCAAGAAGAAGCATTAAAAACGGCTGATTTTATATATGTAAAAAATTGGAGTAATTATAATGCATATGGTGAAAATACGTCTCAATGTTCTAGCTGGATGATGACCAAAGATAAGTTAGGGTCTGCTACTTTCATGCATTGCTTGCCTGTGAGGCGGAATGTGGTGGTTGAATGTTCAGTATTAGATAGTGAGCAATCAGCAGTGATCAAGCAATCAAATAATAGAACTTATGCGGCGCAGCTTGTATTGAAAAAAATTCTAGAAAATGAAGAATAATGTACTAAAGATCATCAAGGTTGGTGGAAATATTATTGATAACCCAATAGCCCTTAAGTCACTTTTAAAGACAGTATCTACAATTGAAGGGCCTAAGATTCTTGTTCATGGAGGTGGAAAATCAGCAACTGACTTGGCAGAAAAAATGGGGATCGAAGTAAAAATGATTGAAGGCAGACGCCTCACAGACGCCGCGACTTTAGAACTCATCACCATGGTATATGCGGGTAAAATTAATAAAAAAATAGTAGCAGAACTACAAGCTTTGCATTGCAACGCTATTGGATTTACAGGCGCAGATGGGAATTCCATTAGTTCCCAAAAACGTCCGATATCAACGATAGACTATGGCTTTGTTGGCGATATTACAAACGTGGAAACTTCAACTTTGAATTTACTACTAGAACAGCGAATTTGCGCTGTGTTTTGTGCCATAACCCATGACAATAAGGGGCAGCTTTTAAATACTAACGCCGACACAATAGCTTCTGAACTGGCAATTGCATTTGCTAAACAGTTCAATGTCGAACTCCACTACTGTTTTGAAAAAAAAGGGGTTTTAAAAGATATTAACGATAATAATTCGGTTATTCAAACTATCACTAAATCGTCTTATAAAAAATTGTTAGAGGCCCAATTAATATTTTCTGGGATGATACCGAAATTGAATAATTGCTTCCATGCTTTAGAACAGAATGTTTCTAAAGTTTGCATTGGAACTCCAGAGATGTTGCTTGATTCAGAAACAATTTTCACAACAGTTACTTTAAAATGAATTTAGAAAATCTATCCGCCGCCGCCATTCAATTATTAAAAGATCTAATTGAAATCCCTTCGTTATCATCTGAAGAACAGCAAACTGCGAAACGCATCGAAGTATGGTTTAACGTTAATGACATTCCGTATAATCGCAACCAAAACAATGTCTGGGCAGTTAACAAATATTTTGAGATATCAAAACCAACTCTACTATTAAATTCCCATCACGACACCGTCAAACCTAATAACGGCTACACTAAAGACCCATTTAAAGCACAGGTCGAAGCCGGAAAACTTTATGGGTTGGGGAGTAACGATGCTGGCGGATCATTAGTGTCTTTAATAGCTGCATTCACGCATTTTTACGCACTTAAAGATCTTAACTATAATTTGGTACTTGTAGCCTCTGCGGAAGAAGAGAATAGTGGTAAGGCGGGATTAAATAGTATGTTATCTATTATTCCAAATATAGATGTAGCGATTGTAGGAGAGCCCACTCTCCTGCAATTGGCTGTGGCTGAAAAAGGCTTGGTTGTCTTTGATGCTATTGTAAAAGGAACACCCGGGCATGCCGCTCACCCTAATACAGATAATGCGATATATAATTCAATCAAAGTTCTGGAATGGTTTAAGGACTTTCAGTTTGATAAAATATCAGACTCTTTAGGACCCGTAAAAATGACAGTCACTCAAATCAATGCTGGAAAGCAACACAATACGATTCCTGCAGGAGTTAGTTTGGTCATTGATGTTCGAGTCAATGACCAATATAGCAATTCAGAAATCGCTGAGATTTTGCAAAAAAATTCTCCATGTGATTCCATTATTCCAAGAAGCTTACGACTTAATTCATCTTACATCCCTCTTGAGCATCCGCTGGTACAATCGGGGATTCAAATTGGACGTGAAACCTATGGGTCGCCAACACTATCCGATCAATCGGTTTTGAGTTGCCCGTCCTTAAAATTGGGACCTGGGGATAGTACACGTTCACATACAGCAGATGAATTTATTTTTATTGATGAAATTAAGGAAGGCATTAAATTATATATTCAATTATTAACTAAAATACTATAATTATGAATCTTTGGGATAAAGGAATATCAATCGACCAATTAATTGAAAAATTTACCGTTGGAAATGATCGTGAAATCGATCTTAAAATAGCTGCTTATGATATTCAAGCGTCGTTGGCGCATGCGCAAATGTTAGTGGAGATTGGGCTTTTAAAGCCCGAAGAACTCAAAGATATTAAGGGTGTATTTGAGGGCTTAAAATCTCAGCTTAACGAAGGTACTTTTGTAATTGACACCCAGTTTGAGGATATTCACTCTAAACTTGAATACGAACTCACCAAAGCCTTGGGTGATACTGGTAAAAAAATACATACGGCACGCTCAAGGAATGATCAGGTTTTAGTGGCTTTACAACTATATTACAAGGATACTTTGAAGTCGATTCAGGAAAAGACTAAAATATTATTCGACACTTTAATTGATTTGGCAGAAACGCATAAAATAGCCTTGTTGCCAGGGTATACCCATTTACAAGTAGCTATGCCTTCGTCTTTTGGTTTGTGGTTTTCGGCCTATGCTGAGTCTCTAATAGATGACGTATATGTACTACAAGCGGCTCAAAAAGTAGTCGATCAAAACCCTTTAGGTTCGGCAGCTGGGTATGGAAGTTCATTTCCAATTGACAGAGCATTCACGACTAAGGTACTTGGGTTTGAAACTTTGAAATACAACGTAGTAGCAGCTCAAATGAGTCGTGGTAAAAATGAACGTATTATGGCATCCAGCCTAGGGAATTTGGCACATACAATTGGAAAAATGGCCATGGATATCTGTTTATATATGAGTCAAAACTTTGATTTCATTGGTTTTCCAGAGAGTCTAACAACTGGGAGTAGTATCATGCCACACAAAAAAAATCCAGATGTTTTTGAGCTAATTCGAGGGAAGTGTAATAAACTTCAAAGTTTAGATACCGAGATGCTTTTGATTACTAATAACTTACCGAGTGGTTACCACCGTGATTTTCAATTATTAAAAGAAAATATGATTCATGGGTTAGATGATTTAGAATCTATTTTAGATATTTTCAACTATACTATTCAGCAAATTCAAGTTAAAAAAATTGATTTGAATGACCCTAAATACCAGTATTTGTTTACTGTAGACAGTATCAATGCCTTGGTGATGCAAGGGGCTTCATTTAGGGAAGCATATAAAACTATTGGAGCTCAAGTGCAAGCTGGCACTTACAAATCAAAGATTCGTATTCCGCATACACATTTAGGTAGTATCAATAATTTATCATTGAACCAAATTAAAGAGAAGTATCCATTAAGTAATTAAAACCAGCCTAACACGTGAAAATGGATTATCAAGTAATAATATTGAATTAAACAAACTTTTATCAATACGTCTTTATTAGTATTTTACTAGTTTATGGCTGCTAGTTTCCAACGAGTTTTCAAGAGTTAGAAAATATAGTCCGTTTCGCAGCTGGGAGGCGTCTACTGTAGCTTTTCCATTATTAAATTTTAAATCTCCTTTAAGTACTATCTGTGATAATTGATTTCGTAGAACAAATTTAGTTTCCAGTTCGTGGCTCTTTGATACTATAAAAAAGGATGTTTTAAATGGATTTGGAAACACTGACCAGTTGTCTAAAGTAGTTTCAGGAATATTTAGAGCTTCTGTATAACAATCTTCAGGAACAGTATAATCGTCTTTAATTAAATCCGTTATTTTAGAAGTCAAAAAACTTTCATTGGATATGTTATCAATAAATGTAGAATCAATTACACTGCTAGTAGCTCCTAAAAAATCTTGCATAATAGTCGAAAACGTATCACGGTAGTCATGTTGAACTGTTTGTACTTGGTAATTATTAGTTTGTACAGCTTCTGTAAGATCTACGTTAATACCAGAAACACCACTTTTAACTGGTTTGCCAAAAGCAAACATTGGTGCTACTTCTCCATGATCTGTTCCTAGACTCCCATTTTCTTTTGCCTTTCTGCCAAATTCAGAAAAAGTCAGCCCTAAAACATCATTTGCTAAGTTATCCGCATTTAAGTCGGTCATAAAAGACTCAATTGCTCCGGACAGCTCAGTCATTAAAACACTGTGCCTTCCTTGTATATCTCCACTTGATTGATTTTGATTGTTATGTGTGTCAAAACCTCCAAGTTTGACCATAAAAACCTTAGTTTCTATTCCTCCTCGAATCAATCTAGCAACTGTTTTCAACTGATCTGCTAAATTGGTGTCTGGATAATTTGATGTTGTACTGTTTGCTCCGTTATTAAAAGCAGTTGATATGACCTGTGAATATTGGTTAGATAGTATATCAGTATCTATGATATATTGTAATTCTGATCCATAATCAGAACTAGGGATATTATTGGGGGGAGCGCCAGCAAGTCCGCTAAGTACGGAATAGAAGTTTTCAGAATCTTGACCGCTTAGGTTTAAAGCAAGCCCATGTTCAATTTCTCCATGAAAACCCAAAGAGGTAGTATTTGATCCAACTTGAATCCCTAATGGGTAAGTAGTCGGAATAGTATCAGCATAGTTATGCTCCATAAATCTTCCAATCCACCCACTCTGATCTCCGTTGACCCAATTATTACCATCATTTCCAGTAGCATAAATATCTTGAGATCCAAAATGACTTTTATTTTGTGAAGGATATCCTACAGATTGAATGATACGAAGTTGATCTTGCGCATATAAATTATAAAACCCTGTCAGTTCTGGATGCAGTGCAATGTCTTGATTTGTGCCTGTTAGATTTGAGTCGATATTGCTTAGGGGTAGAAATAGAGAAGAGGGAATATGAATATTTGGTCTTAATGTTTGATAATCTGGATATGCACTAATTGGAATTACCGTATTTAATCCGTCATTCCCCCCATTTAATTCTACTAAAATTAATTTCCTATTTGATACATCGCAATTATAAAACGAGTTTACTAGTTTCATTGAAGCCTGGATTTCAAATGGTAACATGCTTGCGGCTGATGCTGTACTTGTAAGTTTTATAAATTGACGTCTTTTCATAGATAAAAAGTTACATTAATTGAAATTCAGCCGCGTTAATCATAGCTGTAAATAAGGCGTCGAGCCGTATTTTAACCTGAACTTGATTGCCTGTTTGTAGGTAATCACTCCAGGCAGAACTCCAATAATATGCTTCAAGACCATCAGTTAGAATAGAAACAAAATAAGTAATTCTAGTGCTATCAATTGATTCACAGTAGAGTAATTCAGCGATCTCTGTAACTAAAGTACTAGCATCATTTGCTAGACTAAAATTTCCAGAATTCTCTACGTAGTTAACACTATCAAATGAAGCTCGTATGTTAGCTCCGCTATTACTAATTTTGTTCTGACCAGTTATAAAACATTCGATTAATTTATAACGACCTATAATAGTATTCGAAGAGAACCAATTTCTATCAAAAGCAGGGGATTGATACATTGCTGGATATCCTGCTACTGTTTCTGGAGAAAATGGCCTAAGTCCTGTACTTGTAAAAAAAGCTAAGTATCCGAAATTGTAATAGAAGTTTTTAAAATATTTTTGATCATTGCTAAAAGATACTGGTGGATTACTAGCACTAGCTTCTGGGTTGGGAATTGAAATATCCAATAAATCAATTGTTTCGCTAATTAGCTGGATAGGGCTTTTTATAATACTACCAATTATTTCATCGGAATTGTCAATCGTGTCTTCATCATAAAAATGTTGAGACATTAATAGAGTCTCTAAAACCGGTAGTAAGTTAAAGTTGTTAGTAATAAGTAAGTCCGATAGAGGAGTTATGACATCATCTTCAACTTCTTGATTCCATTCACTTTTTACGTAAAATCTATATAATTTTCTACAATATGATTTTGCAGTTTCTTGCTGTAAGAAAATCATTTCAACAAAATCATCTACCTCCTGAATAACTCCTTCCTGAGTAGATTGTCCTGAAATTGTTAGGTTATTAAAGGCTGATGAAAATGTTTTATCTTCAGTGGCATGTTGTGAAGTATTTACATATCCCATAGGAATTTGTGTATCAGGATCAAGAGTATCTCTGAGTGGTTTGGTTTTTATTCCAGAAAAAACTTTTGCAGCATTTTGAACATCACTTTCTGTGTAGGTTGTGTAATTTCCCTCTCCGATTTGTTCTCCTTTTAAAATTGTGAATAGTTCTAAAAACTCTCTAGAATAATTTTCGTTAGGATTGTTTTTGTTATTTGTATTGTTATCAAGATAATACAAAATCGAATTATCAAAAGTAATTTTTTTGGCAAGTGTTTTTAAATCATAAGCATAGAAATCTAATAATCTTAAATAGTCATAGAAGTAAGAAGATTTAGGCACTCCATCATGTTTTGACAGAGTAAAACAGCTATGAAGAAAAAAAATAAGTTTGTGCTTTAAACTATTTTGTTTATGAGCATTATACCACCACCATCCAGAAATGATTGCTTTTTTTCGAAAGTGGCCGACAGTGAAGTCCGCAGGAGTTGTATTTTCCGTATGCATCCAAAATCCGTCAGGGACTCCAGTCTCTGAGTTTTCAACTGAGTCATAAGGGTGTTCCCAAAATACAGTTGGCTCAATTGATAACTCATTAACAGCATCTTCTGGGGTAAGGGTTGCAAAATAGTCAAGAGTGTTTTTTGAATAATTAAAACAAGCTCTTCTTAAAAGATGTTTAGCTTTTCTATACCCTAGCTCGTTTTCAGATGTGTTTAATGATGGCAATAATTAGTTTTTAGATTACTAATTTAATTAAAATTTAGGAAATAATTGTTTCAAAGAAAATTAATATATAATTGAAGTCTCATTGACTAAATAATATTTTTCTTTGAAATACTTAAAACCATTCTTCTAAATGGAATATATTAGCGTTTTAATTTAAAACTTCTTATGAAATTTAAGCTTATTTTTCTTTTACTATTCCTGTCAAATTTTACTATTTATTCCCAAATTAACCCAGATGCTATAGAAATAGTGAGAGATTCATATGGGGTGCCTCACATTTATGCATCTACAGATGCAGAGGTTGCTTACGGATTTGCTTGGGCTCAGGCCGAAGATGATTTTCAAACTATACAGCAAGCCTATCTAGCTGGAAATGGTTTATTAAGTAAGAATATAGGGTTAAAAGGAGCTAATGCTGATTTTTTAGCGCAGTTAATACAATCTGAACAAACAGTCAACGAACAGTTTCATACACTGGGTCCAAATTTTATTGAGTTACTTAATGGTTTTGCAGAAGGAATAAATGCCTATGCTGCAAAATATCCTGATGAAATTCTTGAATCTTCGTTATTTCCCGTCACTTCTCAAAGACTACTTCGTTACACGCAGCTTCAGTTATTTATTTCTAATGGCGCAGCTGGGCTTGTAAGCGGAATTGTAGGGAACCGACTCTCTTGGCCTTATGACATTAATCACGACACTAAGGGCTCTAACTTATTGGCGGTTAGTCGGTCTAGAACGCTGTCTGATGAAACCTTTTTGGCCATAAATACGCATCAGCCTTTAGAAGGGCCTACTTCTTGGTATGAAGCACATTTAGTGAGTGAAGAAGGGACTAATATTATTGGAGCTACTTTTCCAGGTTCTCCATGTATATTTACGGGTGCCAATGAATACCTTGGCTGGACCCATACAGTCAATTATCCTGATAAAGCGGATGTATACGCGCTAGAGATGCATCCCAACAAAAAAGAGGTATACATAGTTGACGGGGAGTCGTACAAGCTAGAAAAATTCAAAGCTAAAATCTATCTAAAAATATTAGGAATTAAAATTCCAGTTAAGAAAAAATTCTATCGAAGTATTTATGGTCCAACCCTCAAAAATAAAACAGGTTTTTATTCTGTACGTACGCCAAGCACCTCAAATATTAATGCTGTGGAACAATGGTGGCATATGAACAAAGCAACTAATTTCTCGGAGTTTTATGAAGCTCTAGAAATGAAAGCTCTACCCGGATATAACATCGGTTATGCTGATAGAAACGATACTATTTTTTATATTTCTAATGGTAAAATTCCCATTCGAACTAAAGGTTATGACTGGACTGATGTGGTTCCTGGAAACACTCGCAAAACCCTGTGGGATACTTATTATGATATTAAAGACCTGCCACAAGTGATCAGTCCTAAGTCAGGCTTTGTTTATAACGCCAATCACAGTCCTTTTAAATCTTCAGGAAAAAATGACAATCCAAAGAGTAAAGATTTCGCTGCCGAAATGAATTTTGAATCCTATGACAATAACCGCTCTACGCGTTTGTTGCATTTACTAGAAGAACAAGAGCATATCGATTATACGCGTTTCAAGCGAATTAAGTACGATCATCAGTTACCAACTCCCTTAAACTATAATTTCATGGATTTAAATGCATTGTTTGAGATGGAGCCTGAAGATTATCCAGAAGTCGCCGGATTGTTGGCTGAAATCAAAAATTGGGATCGTGTCACCAATGCAGAGTCTTATGGGGCGGGTGCTTATGCATTATTATACTATAATCTAATCCCCTTCTTTTATGAGCTTCCAGAGGATCGTGTGTTTACTCATGAGGTTTTGTTTGAAGCTTTAAAAATAACAAAGGCTTATATGAAAACGCACTTTAAAAGTGAACGTGTTCGCTTAGGGGCGTATCAAAAGCTTGTAAGAGGAGAAAAAGAACTCCCTGTTTTTGGACTTCCTGATGTGGTCACTGCCATGAGAGGTGAGCCTTATAAAGATGGTAAAATCAAGATCACACATGGAGAATCCTATATAGGTTTGGTGCGTTTTACTCCTACAAAAACATACTATGAGTCGGTTATTTCTTATGGGAATAGTCGAAGACCAGAAAGTCCACACTATTCGGACCAAATGGAATTGTATTTAAATTTTAAAACTAAAACAATGTCGTTTAATAGGGCAGAGGTATTGGATTCAGCTATGAATCGTTATGCTCCTAAGTAGTGATGTGTTTAATTTCTTAAATAAGATTCTGACCTCACACGCGAATTGACTCTGATGTCTTGCCAGAATAAATTCACATCTGCTTTGTGGTAATCTTTAACAGTTGAGATTAGGATTCTTTTAAAAAGACCAACTTTTGGAGTTTTTATAAGTAATTTATCATCAATACTCTCAATTTTTACGGTTTGAGGAAATACTTTTTTATTTAGATAAAGAAACCCTTTATGATCTGAATATTGGCTGGTTTTTTGTTGGTCCCATGTAATAGGGTTAGAGCAGGCAGCTCCTCTGATCCATTCCTTGCTTATCGTGTAGATGGCTTTTCGTTCTTTAGACTTTGACATTAAACGGTAAGTATTCCATGTTACAAATCCACCAGTTTCAGATTCGTTTGTCATGTGTTTTATGTTTTTAAACTCGTCTTTCATTATTTTTGTACCAATTAAATAAGCAGCAATTAATTTCTTTTGTAAAGGTTTACCGTCAAAAAATTCTTTTAATAATCTTTTAGCATGTCCTGCGCCTTGACTGTGACCAGCTATTATAATGGGTTTATCGTTATTGTATTTTTTCAAAAATATCATAAATGCTTGCCTCAAGTCTTCATAAGCCAACTCATAGGCCTGCTCTCCTCCATTTTTCCAGAACTCAGGTCTAAAGATCCGTAGATGGGCCTGTCTGTAATACGGAGCATATAAGTTTCCAACGGAATACCACGCTGAAGACTGGTATTTAACTGAAGATTCTAATACGAGATTTCTGGTATTTTGATTATAAATATCTGCATTCCATGAGGGCTCTTGTTTGTCTGAATGTAACGTAGGATAAATAAAAAAGACATCTACAGCTAGCTTTGGTTCTTCGCTTTCAAAACTTACCAATACATCTGGCTTATTCTTTGGGTGCACTGCCCAAGAATTTAAAGATTCGTAGTTTGGTGCCACCGGCGACTTAATAGTCTCGAAAGATTGACTCTTATAAATGATAGGTGTGTTAGACTCATATAACAACCCACAAGAACATAGGTTTAGTAAAATAACCAAGCTTAAAATATATTTCATAATCAAAGGTCGTAAAAATGTTAACATATATTATGTTAACATGTATTAAAGAGTGTTAAAGTTCTATTTAAAATTTAACATTCCTCTTTTTTTAACAAACTATTAAATAATTTCTAGATAAGTATACTTTCTTTTGTCAAATAATCTAAAACAATTTAAATGAAAAATTTACTAAAATTATCTAAATTAACATTCTTATTATTTGTCGGATTTTCGATACAATCTTGTTCTGACGACGACGACGATGTAACAACTCCAACAGGGCCTTCTAATATTGTTGAAATAGCAATGGATACACCTGATTTAAGTAACCTTGTTGCTGCATTGTCAGTTGCTGATGGGAATTTGGTAGATGTGTTAAGTGGAGGCGAGTTCACTGTATTAGCTCCAACAAACGAAGCATTCGAAACATTTTTAGCAGCAAATGGCTTTATGTCTCTTTCAGAAGTGCCAACTGATGTTCTTAGTAATATTCTTTTAAACCATGTTATTTCAGGTACTGTAAACTCTACTAACCTAGTTGATGCTGGTTCAGGGTACAGCACCACAAATGCATCTAACATGGATGGTGATAATTTAAGTTTGTATTTTGATACTTCCTCAGGAGTAACTTTCAATGGAATTTCTAGCGTTGTAGCTGCTGATATAGTAGCCTCAAACGGAATTGTACACGTTGTTGACGAAGTTATTGGACTTCCTACAGTAGTTACTTTTGCAGTTTCTAATCCTGCATTATCAACTTTAGTAGCAGCATTGACTACAGAAGGTCTTTCTGTAGACATCGTTTCTATATTATCATCATCTGATGAGCCATCACCATTTACTGTTTTTGCTCCTACAAATGATGCCTTTGGATCATTACTTGCTGAGTTAGAATTGAATGCATTAGGCGACATACCTGTAGATATTTTAGAAGCTACTTTGGGTACTCACGTGGCTCCTGAAGCAAATGTAAGATCTACGGATTTGGTTGATGGAATGTCAGTTAATACTATAAGCTCAACAATCACGGTATCTTTATCTGATGGTGCTAAACTTATCGATTCAAATGGTAGAGAATCAAACATTGTTGCTGTAGACATACAAGCTTATAATGGCGTTGTACACGTCATAGATAATGTACTTCTACCATAGTTATAATAAATTTAATTAGTCCTATTTTTTAAAACCACTCTATGAGTGGTTTTTTTGTTTTAATAGACCCAGACTAGAATTTTATTCTACTAGATTAGGTTTATTTGTTATATTTTTACAAATATATTTAAAATCACATGTTTATGCGTTATCTGTATTTATTTTGCCTTCTTTCTTCATTATTTACGTCAGCTCAAATTGACCACTGGGAAAGCGTTGTGTTGCCCGGCGATGAATGGGATTATCTTGTGCCAACATCACAACCTAGTCAAAGTTGGAATCAATTAGGATACAATTCGTCCAGTTGGAGTACAGGCATTTCAGGATTTGGATATGGCGATGGCGATGACGCTACTATAATTTCAAATACTATATCAATATATATCAGAAAAACATTTAGCATAACTAATCTTTCTGATATTGAGGCTATTATATTAGATCTAGATTATGATGATGGATTTGTAGCATATTTAAATGGACAAGAAGTAGCGAGAAATCTCATTTCAGGTGCAATTCCTAATTTTAACCAGACTAGTGATGGCTATCATGAGGCTCTACTTCCTCAAGGATACGCTCCAGAGCGTTTTGGGATAGACGTAAACCTTCTAAATTCAGGCACAAATGTTTTAGCAGTTCAAGTTCATAATCAATCTTTTGATTCTTCGGATTTGTCCGCTCTTCCAGTTTTTTCAGTTGGTATTAACAATACAAGTTCAAATTACGAAACCCCTCCTTATTGGTTTGAAGTTCCATACATACCTGCTGAAGTTAATTTTGATTCATCTAATTTACCAATAGTGGTTATTGATACTTTTGAAGGTCAAGAAATACCTAACGATCCTAAGATTGATGCTACAATGAAGATTATTTATAGAGAAAATCAACAAAGGAATTTTCTTACGGATGTAAGTGACCCTACTGCACTTGATTATGATGGGCCTATTAAAATTGAATATAGAGGATCTTCATCTAGCTTATTAGACAAAAAACAATATGCGTTTACGCCATATGACGACTTGGGAGAAAAAATTAACGTACCGTTTTTAGATATGCCAACTGAAAACGACTGGATCCTAAACGGATTAGCATATGATCCTTCTTTTATGAGAGATTTTTTAAGCTACAAGCTCTCGAATTTAACTGGTAATTATGCTTCAAGAGGTAAATATTGTGAATTAGTGTTGAATGGTGAATTTAGAGGAATATATGTTTTACAAGAAAAATTAAAGGCAGACGATAGCCGCATTGATATAAAGAAAATTAAAGATGACGATTTAACTCTTCCAAAACTTACTGGAGGATATATAACCAAAACGGACAAGATTGAAGGATCAGATACAGTAGCTTGGGGTATGGACAATTATGGAGGTTGGCAAAGTAACTTTGTTCATGAGCATCCTAAATCATCAGATGTTATGCCTGAACAACATTCATACATTGAAAATGAGTTTTTAACTCTACAGTCATATGTTAACAATCCTAGTAATAGTTCAATCACAGAGGGTTACCCTTCAATTATAGATATTCCATCGTTTATCGACTTTATGATACTAAACGAACTTTCTTCTAACGCAGACGGTTACGAGTTTAGCACCTTTTTTCATAAAGACCGTAATGATAAACTAAGAGCTGGACCTATATGGGATTTTAATTTAACTTTTGGAAATGATTTATTTCAATGGGGTTATGATAGAAGTCATACTGATGTTTGGCAATTTTTTGACCAAGGTAATATGGGGCCAAAGTTTTGGAAAGACCTTTTTGATGATCCATTATTTAATTGTTATTTATCTAAGCGTTGGCAGGAACTGACTGCTCCAGGTATGCCTTTAAATACAACTGAAATTTTTGGGCTAATTGATTCTATACAAACACTTATATCAGAAGCAGTAGAGCGCCAGGAAATTGTTTCAGGTACATCTGGTGTTTTTATTGATAACGTAATTGAGATGAAAGAGTTTATTTCTGAGCGGATAAATTGGATTACAAATGAGTTAATAGATACTAGTTTGTGTAATAATGTTGTAACACCTGAATTAGTAATCTCTAAAATTAATTATAATCCATTAGTCGAGGTAGACTTAGATTCAAGTGATTTTGAATTTATTGAAATCACAAACAATAGTTCATATACGATTGATTTGACTGGTATATATTTTGGAGGTTTGGGGCTAACTTACCAATTCCACCAAGGGTCATCTCTTTCCGCTGAAAGTGTACTTTACCTAGCAAACGACAGTGATTCTTTTAATGAACGCTATGGATTTGAGCCTTTTGATGAATTTTCAAGAAGCCTATCTAATGACGGAGAAGATTTGATCTTAAGAGATGCTTATGGAAATAGTATTGATCAGGTGATATATAATGATGTATTGCCATGGCCAGAAGAAGCTGACGGGGAAGGTTCTTTTCTTAAACTTGTTGGTTTAGATTTAGACAATAATTTGGCTAGTAGTTGGATAGCGCGTACTGATACATCAGAAAACTTATCTATTGGGAATAATTCATATGATTCTTTTGTTAGTCTTTATCCAAACCCAGTTTCGGATATATTGAAAATTAAAACCATGTCTAGCAACATTTTAAGTGTTAAACTATATAGTATAAACGGAAAACTTTTCAGAACCTATTCTTTTGAAAACAGACAAGTTGAATTAGATTTAAGCGCTTTTGAAAATGGGTTCTACTTATTACAAATTCAAACGGATAACGAGTTATTATTTAAGAAAATCATTAAAAACTAATGATCAGTTTACCACTTTATTTAATATGATACCTAATTCCTAAAAATCCATTAATTCCTTGGTTGGAGTAGTATACATAACTGGGGTCAAATGACAGTGCGTTAGGGTTGTTAGGAGTGGCTATCACTTGGCCATTTGCTCCAAATTCTACTCCAGAATCAAAGGGGTCAAATGCGCGAGCTATGCTGTTTGAGGCAGGTTTGAAATCTAAAATATTTTTAATTCCAGCATATACTTCAATCGTTTTAATAGCATAAGTAGCCTGTAGATTGACGATATTGATAATCGGACTGTAAGGAGCTCTCGTGTCTAATTCGCCAAGAAGCGGAAGTTTCATGGGGCCAATGACTGTGCCAGAAATATCAATTGTAATTTTAGGATTGTAAAGCGTGTAATTTAGTTGATAATTTCCTGAAAATTTTTCTGTGAGAAAAGGGTATTCAGTTTGGTTATTATTAATAATTTTTGAATCAATAAAGGTAGCACCCATATTTATTTTTAGCCCATTTGCAAACATTCCATTTATAGTAACTGTTGCCCCTTGAGTTATTGCCTTTCCATCTAGGTTTCCATAAATGATTTGGTTTGGGTTAGTTTCGTAATCTGGAAGAATTCTATTGGAAAACGCTGTTTTAAATACACTAAAGTCTAAGTCCAAAATAGCACCATATTTAGTATATAGTTTTTTATTCCAATTAATAGTTGTGTTCCATGATTTTTCGGGCAGAATAGCCTCTGTGAAAACAACCTCTCTAGCCCCAGTAAGTGCTGCATGATCTTCTGTAAATACATTAACCACACGATAGCCAGTTCCAAACCCAAGGCGTAGAATGGAGCTTTCATCTTTACTGGCCCATTTAAAGTTTAGTCTAGGCGTCCAAATGTCTCCGTAAATTGAGTTCTTATCATACCGGATTCCAGACAGCAGTGTTTTGTATTCACTCAGCGTCCATTGGTCTTGAGCAAAGAGTCCTGGCAGGGCTGTTTTATCTCTTTCTACAGTGGCAGGTGTGTTGTCATCATATATTGTATGCCTATACGTTGCTCCTAATAATACGTCGTGATTCTTTACTTTTTTTGAAAAGACGCCTTGTACAAACCCGATGGTTTGAATAGCATTATAGGAAGTAGTCCCGTAAACCGAATTTTGGTCATGATTATTTAGGCTGTATTGTAAAAATAAATTTTCAGAGTGATCATACCTTCCAAAGATTTCGATTCTACTTGTGTAAATACTTTCACCATACACTTCATCACCCCCTCTAAAATCCGAATTCCAGTTCATTTCACCACCCCATCGGTCTTCATAAAAATAACGAAACGCCACACTATTTTTTTTCGTACTAATTTTATTAAAAATGGAAATTCTATGTTGTAGTGTTAAATCGGTAAACCCATCTTCGTTAGCATCAATCGGATTGGAGTAATTAAAATAATTTATTCCAATTAAGCCTTGGCTATTTTTTAGAGTGTATTTAGCACCAAGGTCAATATTTAACTCCCCCCATGAGCTAATAAAAGTATCGAGATTAAACGGGTGTACTGTTTCGGGGCTTTTAGTGATTAAATTAATAACCCCTCCAATCGCTTCAGAGCCGTAGAGAGTAGAAGCAGGTCCTTTTATAACTTCTACTTGTTTGATCAGTGATTGTGGGATTCCCGAAAGACCATACACAGTTGATAACCCACTAACCAAGGGTAGGCCGTCAATCAACACCATAGTATTGGCTCCCTCTTGTCCGTTAATATGAATATCTCCGGTATTACATATGTTGCAGTTTAATTGTGGTCGAACGCCATTTATGCCTTCAATTGCCTCAAAGAAACTAGCTTTTGGAGTTGCTTTAAAAAAATTAGCGGTGTATAGCTCTATAGGAACCGCACTTTTAAGTTTAGAGACTTGCCTTAGCGTTCCAGAAATTACAATCTCATCCAAGCTATCATTTTCTAAAACAATCGAACCCCTATTAATGGAGTCTCCAGTAGATTCCAACGTTATTATTTTTGAAGTATATCCAACATATGAAATGAAGAGCTTATTTTCGCCCTTTACAGATTCTATTGAAAATACACCCATTTCATCCGCAATCCCAATTTTAGAATTGGAGCTATTATAAATTGTTGCTCCAAAAAGTAGATTACTATCGGAGTCTTTTATGACTCCGTATATGGTTTGTGCAAAAGTTAATTTAATCATTAGTATAATAATGATAAAATTAAAAGGTTTTTTTATGTTCATTTTTGTAGTTTTGGGTAGTTTAAATAAAGATAGTTCACTACCGCAAAACTAATGAAAATAGTTCACTACCGCAAAACTAATGAGAAATACTAAAGAAAAAGAACATTATTTAAAAGAAATATATAGATTAGAATCGGCTAACAAGGATGTTTCCGTTTCTATTCTCTCTAAAGTGTTAGGCGTTTCTAAATCCTCTGTTTCTAATATGGTTAAAAAATTGGTGGCTATGCAATTATTAAACTCGGCACCCTACAAGGCTATAGAATTCACTTCAGAGGGTCGAGAACAGGCACGAACCATTGTTGCTAAGCACCGCTTAATTGAGCTTTTTCTAGTTGAAGTTATGGGGTTTGAGCCTGAAAATGTTCATGATATTGCGGAGGAAATAGAACATATTAAAAGCCCCGCTTTTTTTAGGAAAGTACAAAATATGTTAGATAAACGAGATACAGATCCCCACGGCAGCCCCATTCCGGATGTAGATTTTTAGATATTAATTCACAAACTATTTTATAAATTACTACTTGTTAGTTATTCAGAATCTGTCTTTTTAACTCTACGATTACCTCATTTTTACGATTAAAAACCTCGTAGGGAGCATTGTATCCTAAAAAATAAAATTTGTTTGTATGACTGATTCCCTCTTTATCCAAGGCTGCAATCAATTTTTGTTTATATTTTTCAATTTTATTATCGTTAGCCCATCCCTTAAACTGTAGTGCTGCTACTGTTTTTGCCGGTTCGTTTTGAAATTTTATTTGGGACTGGTTAGGTTCAGGTAATGTTTCTATATTAAATTCCTTAGGAACCATGAACAACATCGTCATAGAGTCTTCTAATGTCATGGCAACAGGGGATGTCATCGCTATTTTTTCGTTTCGTTTATTATTCCCAAAAATATACCCGGCTAAAATTGAGAACCCTTCACTTGAAGCTTTCTTGTACGTATTGCTAGAGAGTTGGACAGAACTAAATAAGGTCACCTCATATCGACGAATTTCAAATTGGTCATATTTTTTATCCACAACATAAGGATATGTTTCAATATTTTTCTGGCTTTTTAAAGCAAAAATCTGTACTGCGATAAAAGCGATGGCGATGACACCAAGAATAATGGATGCTATTTTCATATGTGTTAAGTGGTTTTTTTTTGTTTTTTCTTTTTGAATACAAATGAAATGAGTCGTGGAATTTCTTTTTCAGGAGTCGTATCAAACCATTCATTGATTCCAAGTAGTTCAAAACCATTGTTTTCAGCACTTCCAATGTAGTCCGAAATATGATGAGTGTAGACTTCTAATTCTTCTGTTCCACTGTCAGTTTCATAACGAGCTTTACTTCCTGCATATTGTTTAAACGGATGCAGTTCGCTTATAAAAAACAGCCCGTTATTCTTTAATTTCAGATGAGCTTGATTAAAAATAGGATCTAAATAAGCGATGTGCTCTAGGGTAAGACTCGAGGTGACCAAATCTGCGAATTTATTTTCAACACCCCATTTTTCATTGAGGTCAGCTCTTTTGAATTCAGCTCGAGGATCTGTTATCTTCTTTTTGGCAATGCTTAGCATTTCTTCTGAAAAATCAAGACCAATTAAGTGTTTAGCTTTGGTAAGTAACCATTTAGTGTTTTTTCCGGTTCCGCAGCCAAGTTCCAAGACAGAGTCAAAAGTATATTTAGATAATGTTTCAACAGTTGCCTTTACATCAAGATCACGGGTCTTATTGTCATTAGTGTCATATTGATTGGCCCAAATATTATAAGCCTTTTCTATATTCATAAGATTCCTTATTTAATATCGACTGTGAGTTCGTGTAAATTTAGTGAATTTAGTTCTTATGTAAAGTTTAAAGTAATTTCACATAGATTAGCCTGTTCTTTAATCTCCTAAATGAGAGTCGTTACGTCCCACAACAAAGGAAGAATAAAGTAAACGACTAAAGTGAGAATTAAGATTGATATTAAATTCATCCAAAACCCTTTTTTTACCATATCATTAATTTCTAAATAACCTGACCCAAAAACAACTGCGTTTGGGGGAGTAGCTACTGGAAGCATAAAAGCACAAGATGCAGCCACAGTCGCGCCAACCAAGAGTAAATAAGGGTGTACGTTTATTGCACTAGCCAAAGAAACTAGAACGGGTAATAACATGGCTGTCGTTGCAAGATTAGAGGTAATTTCTGTTAGGAAATTAACGCTAGCGATTAAAATAAGTAACAAGATAATTAATGGAATATTTTCAAACAAGGTGAGTTTAGAGCCAATCCAAGCTGCCAGTCCACTGGATTCAAACCCAATAGCTAGTGCCATGCCACCTCCAAAAAGCAGTAAGATTCCCCAAGGTAATTTTACGGTATCTTCCCAAGCTAATAATCTCTTTTTCCTGTCTTTTGCAGGAAGAATAAATAAAATAATAGCTGATAAAATGGCAATAATAGTGTCGTCTATTGCTGGAAGAAATTTATTTATTAAAAAAGATCTGCATATCCACGCCAGTGCGGTTAAAATAAACACGGACAAAATCACCTTTTCTTCATAAGAGATTCTACCTAGAGCTTTCACTTGATTGTCTATTTCTTTTCTCCCACCAGGAACTATTTTTTGTTCAAACTTAAAGGCGACCTTAGTAAGATAAACCCAGCAAATACCAAGAAGTAATAGGCTTACAGGTAACCCAAACTTAAACCATTGTAAAAAACCAATATCAATTCCATATGATTCTCTTATAATTCCTGCAAAAACTAGATTTGGAGGGGTTCCAATGAGTGTAGCCATTCCGCCAATAGAGGCGCTGTATGCAATGGATAACATCATTGCTTTGCCGAAAATTAAATTTTCTTTTTCAATGGTATTTGGATTGTTTCTGAGCTGAGCAACAATAGCCATCCCAATTGGAAGAATCATTACCGCTGTGGCTGTATTTGAAATCCACATAGATAAAAATGCCGTAGCAATCATAAATCCTAGAATGATATTAGTCACATCAGTTCCTACAAGTTTAATGATCGTTAGCGCGATCCGTTTGTGTAGATTCCACTTTTCTATTGCGATAGCTAAAATAAATCCTCCAATAAATAAAAAGATGTATTTATGTCCATATGCTGCAGTTGTTTTTGATAAATCCAGCCCCCCACTCAGAGGAAATAGGACAATTGGTAAAAGCGCGGTAACAGCAATGGGTAAGGCTTCTGTAATCCACCAAATAGCAATCCAACTTGCTGAAGCTAAAACGGCACACCCCTCTACAGAAAGTCCTTCTGGGCGGAATAGAAATAAAAAAAACATAAATGAAAGTGGACCAGTTATTAGGCCGATAGTTTTTTTAGTTATTCGCATGATTTATGGATTAAAAATGATATCCGCAGCTTTAGAAACTGCGATTAAATAATTGTGATCTTCATTAGAATTGATAACAAAGTCCCACTCAAAATTAACACTAAGATCAGCCGCTTTTGACTGTGCATTATTATAAAAGCTTGTGGCACGATCTAAGCGGTTAAGTCCTTGTAAATCTACAACACTATTGTGTCTTAGAGCTGAAGAATTTGGGTCATTATCATTGGATCCAACTAGAATAGTGAGTTGTTTCGAAAATAATAGACTAAAGTTAATGTCTTCTAATGGGCTAGCGTTTAGTCCATACGGGAAGTTAGTTTCTAAATCTAGTGTTGTGTACCAACCTGCTGCAGAAGCTACCATTTTATCAATCTTAGCTAAAGGTTTAAAAAACAAGAATCGATGTGCAAATTGAGCTCCTGCTGAATGTCCGATTATATGGTATTTTGATGTCTGATTGTTTAGATTTTGTTTCGTGTAATTAAAAAGAGGTTCAATAACTGAAAAAGCCCATTCAGATTCATTATTTAATGACGATACACTAGGATTGTCACCATCTGTAAAAACATTACCAAGGTTATAACCATCTCCTCCAGGGAATTGCGTGGTTGTAAATTCTGGTACAATTAGAATAAATCCATATAAATTTGCTTTAGCTACTAATGAATTTCGATAGTCATTTGCATTTCTATTATTCCCATGAAATAAAAAAACAATAGGGGTACTAGAATCGCTATTTTCAGGAATGTGACAATATACATCAAGTATTTTGTTTGCATTTGAATTATAAACAAATGGAAAGGTTCCACTTCCTTCACTTTGGGAGTTTAATTCTGTAAAATTATCTAAACCAATTACTCCATCATTTTTTGAACTACAGCTGTAAAAAAGTATTATAATTATTAAAATTAGAATGGATCTTGATCTCATAAATATTTCTTAGTAAGGGACCTGAATTTTTAAGTAAATTAAATTGAAAACGTTGTATATTTACAATACCAATTATTACAAGTAATGAATACCAATCATTTTTTTGCGATTGATAGAATTCTGTCTCAATATACAATTTTATCTAAAAAAGAAACTTCTAATAAGTATGTGGATTTATACTGGGCCATAAAAAATTGTATTCTTAAACATGAATTACCGCACGATTGGATACTTCCATCAACTCGGGTCTTATGTGAAGCGTTGGGTGTATCAAGAACAACGGCAATAAAAGCTTACGAGTTATTATTATTGGAAAAAATAGTTATATCTAAACCTGGTTCAGGTAATAAAATTAATTACTTAAATACGAAATCTGAGGATAGTATATCCGCCACACGAGTTCAAATAGATTCGGACTTGTATCCTCAAATTTCTGATAAGAGTAAATCATTTCTTAAAAACAGAGCTTTATTAAATAGACTCTCCACTAGTAATTTAGCATTTAGACCTGGTTTGCCTCCTATTGATGTTTTTCCTGTAAATCAATGGAAAAAATTACTCAATATGTACTGGCGGCATATTAAATCTTCTGGCTTAGCGTACTCTAAATCTACAGGACTAAAAGAATTTAAAACTAGTATATCAAACTATTTAAACATCAGCCGAAATGTCAAATGTGATCCAGACCAAATCATAATAGTATCAGGTTCTTTACAGTCGTTATATTTGATTTCCAACACCCTTATTAATAGGGAAGATGGTGTTGTTTTAGAAAACCCGTTGTTTCCTAACGTACATTCTGTTTTTAAAAGTTCTGAAGCTACCTTATATCCTGTGGAACTAGATGAAGAAGGAATTGATATCAAATCTTTAAATATAGGTTCAAATGCTTCTCCTAAATTAATTCATGTTACTCCATCAAATCATTACCCTTTAGGGATACCAATGAGCCTTGAAAGGCGTCAGAAGATCTTGAAATGGGCTTCTAATCATAAGGCATTAATAATAGAAAATGATTATGAAAATGAAATCGCAAATCATTTCACAAAAACACCTACACTGTATAGTCTAGATACAGAAGATCGTACTATTTATATGGGAACTTTTAATCGCTTGCTACATCCATCAATTCGTTTAGGGTACATGGTTGTGCCTCGTTACTTAACCCCTGCATTAGAGGCGCTGCAAGATCATTCTCATCGTTTCGTGTCGCCTTCTATTCAAGTTGTAATGAATCAATTTATCGAAAAAAATTATTTATATCAACATCTTAAAAACGTTATTATCACGGCTAAAGATCGGCATGATATATTTGTAAAAGAATTCAACGAAGTAAGTAAAAACATGTATATACAGGAAAGACTATTTTCAAGTTTTCATGTGTTAGCGCTTTTTAAAACAGAAGTTAGTTTGGATCATGAAAAAGAAATAATTAATCAGCTTAATTTAATAGGAGTGACGACATTTTCGTTGAGCAAGTGTTATATTGGGGACCCTTTAAAAAAGGGTCTGATTCTTGGCTATTCGTCAGTACAAATTAGTGTCATGAGAAATAAACTCAAGTTAATGGCTAAATACATTTAATCATGAATTTCATTAGTACCTATTATTGGTATTTTAAAAATTGATTAACTGGTATCTTTTGATTAGCTGATTTAATATTATTTTTGATATTAATTACTACAATACATTAATATTATGAAAAAAATCTACTTTCTATTTATTTTCAGTTCATTCATTGGATTTTCTCAAACTCAGGGTGACTTAGTTATTACTGAAATAATGAATAATCCATCACCAGTTAGTGATACTACAGGTGAATGGTTTGAGGTTTATAACATTACGGATACTGCTATTGACATTAACGGATGGACTTTAAAAGATGACGGGACTAATACACATGTTATTGATAGTTCTAACGGAACTACATTAGTTCCTGCAGGTGGTTATTTAGTACTAGGAAGATCTGCTGATTCTGCGGTAAATGGTGGATTAACTGTAAATTATAGTTATGGTGAGGGTGGTCATACATTAGGTAATGCTTCAGATGAAGTTGTTTTGTTAACAGCTAATGATGTTGAAATCTCTAGAGTTAATTATGATGGAGGTACGACATATCCAGATTTAAATGGTGAAAGTATGCAACTAGACTCTTCCTCCATAAATGAAACAGATAATGATTTAGGTTCAAATTGGTGTGCTTCTACTTCTACTTACGGAGATGGCACCGGATCTTTAGGAACTCCGGGAGCTGCAAATGATACTTGTGCACCAGTTTGTGAAGCGTCACTTAATTCACATACAGCTGAATGCGATGAAATAACAACGGGTACTGATACGTACACGGTTACTTTAGGATTTTCTGATACAGGTACGACAACTTTTGTTGTTACTAGCTCTTCAGGAACAGTTTCCGGGGATGACCCTAGTACAAATGTTATTGGAAATGTTATTGTATCAGGAATTCCAGAGGGTATAGATGTGACAATTACTATCGATGATACTGCAACAGGTGGAATCTGTAGCTTGACACGATCTATAACAAGTCCGGTTTGTGAAGCAACAGGGAATATTGAATTAGAACTTCAAGGAATTATGGATTTCACAGTACCGACAGCGGGTAACGATGGAAAAGCTATTCATGTTGTAGCAACTGCTGATATAGAGGATTTAAGTGTTTATGGAGTAGGAGTTGCCGGGAATGGGGGTGGAACAGATGGGCAAGAATATACCTTTGATGCTATTTCTGTTAATGCAGGGGATCATATCCTAGTAGCTAGAACTTTGACTGCTATAGAAAACTACTTTACTTCAGCTGGCTATAATTTATTTGACCATATACTTTTAGCCTCTACACAGATTAATATGAATGGAAACGATGCCATTGAATTATTTAAATTTGGTGTGGTGGTTGAAACTTTTGGAGAAATTAATGTTGATGGTACTGGACAAAGTTGGGAATATATGGATTCTTGGGCTTATAAAACTACACTAGGCGCAACTTGGCCAAATGGATGGTCTTACGGAGGTATTAACTGTACTGATGACACAACTACTACTTTTGAATCAACTTGTGTGTATCCATTCTTAGAGTCTTTGTCAGCTGACACGAATTATTTAAATTTAATTGATTTTTCCCCAAATCCAGTGACTAATGGTTTTTTATCTATCAAATCTCAAATTACAGGAGTAAAATCAATCACTATATTTGATATTAACGGACGTGAAGTGTTATCGACTCAATTGGAATCTGACTTGTTGAATGTAACTTCAATTAATAGTGGCTTTTACATTGTTAAGATTGAAGTTGATGGAGCCTACTCAACCAAAAAACTAATTATAAAGTAAAACACCTTTCTTTTTTAAGAATTCAAATAAACCAAAATGAAACTAAACTATTTATCTATCAGCTTACTAAGTCTTTTGAGTCTGTCATGTACAACGGAAGATATATTGCCTGCAGTTGAGCTCGGACTTGATGCTACAACTCTGAGTGAAGCGGGTGGAGAACTAACTCTCACCGCAACCCTAAATTCTGCTGCTACAGAATCAATCTCATTAGCACTTATTTTTGGAGGTACGGCCTCCGAAAATCAAGATTACAGTGCAAGTTCTTCTGCAATAACCATTGATTCTGGAATGAGCTCTGGTACTGTCACAATTTCTGCTATTCAAGATATTGAATTAGAAAGTATTGAAACAATTACTGTAAGTGTAACTTCTGGAAGTGGAGTCTTACTGCTTTCAAACTCAGTAATAGAAATAGCGATGTTAGACGATGACTCTGACACGGATAGTGATGGGGTGTTAGACGCTGTTGATTCCTGTCCAGATGTTGCTGGTTCTGCCGATAATAATGGTTGTCCATGGTTAGGTTTTTTAATTAATGAAGTATTGTACGATCCAGAAACAGGTGACGCAGGGGATGCGAATGGTGATGGAACAAGAGATGCCAATGGGGATGAGTTTATAGAGTTTTTTAACTCAGGTCCAGAAATGGATATGAGTGGTTATTCCTTATCTGATGCCTCGCAAGTTAGACATGTCTTTCCTGCTGGAACAGTTGTTCCTTTAAATGGCGTTCTAGTCTTATTTGGAAGTGGATCTCCTACAGGAAATTTTGGAGGTGCTGTTGTGCAAACTGCTTCAACAGGGTCTATTAACATGAACAATGCGGGTGACTTCGTTACTTTACAAGATACATCAGGAACTATTGTTCTTACATTTGATGTTGAGCCATTATCAAATAATCCAAATGAGTCTTACACTAGAAATCCAGATTTAACAGGGGATTTTGTACAACATTCAGGAATTGAAGTGGCAAATGGCGCGCTTTATTCTCCAGGGACAATGTTGGACGGTTCTTCTTTTTAAAAACAAGTTTAACTATATTAAATGGGGCCTATAATTGCTGTCATATTTACTATTATTACGGGCTGGTTGTTATTGAAAAAATACAACCCGCACGCTGTGTTGCTAGTGTCTGGGCTTTCGATGCTGACTATTTCAATGTTTTTAGAGTATAATTTACCAGACCTTAAAAATCCAACTGGACTTTCAGGCTTTGATTTATTTCGATACATAAAAGAATCCTTTAGTAAAACAAACGCGGGTGTTGGTCTTATGATTATGGCTATCGGCGGATTTGTAGCCTATATTGATAAGATAGGAGCCTCCAATGCATTAGTTAATTTAGCAATGCGTCCCCTAAAATTATTTAAAAATAAGCCATATATAGCAGCATCTTTAGTAATTCCTCTAGGTCAAGTTTTGTTTGTTGCTATTCCCTCTGCAGCAGGCTTAAGTTTATTGCTGATGGCCTCATTGTTCCCAATTCTTGTCAGGCTAGGAGTTAGTCGCTTATCAGCCGTATCTGTCATTACTGCGACCACTGCTTTTGGTATTGGTCCCGCATCTGCTATCACAGCTAGCGCGACCCAAATAGCAGACGTTGATACCATTGTGTTTTTTATAAAAAATCAAATTCCAATGGTTATTCCGTTGAGTATATCTATGATGGTTACTTATTATTTCGTAAACCGTTATTTTGATAAAAAACAAGTTATAAATACTGATGAAATAGTCAATGAAGATACGAAGTTAAACGTGCCTTTGATTTATGCGGTCATTCCAGTATTGCCTATTATTTTGTTGCTCGTATTTTCAAAAATATTTAATGCTTTTGATCCGCCTATTACCTTGGACACAACAACCGCCATGTTTATAAGCTTATTTATTGGGCTTTTATTTGAGCTCGTGCGTACTAGAAATATAAAAGCTGTTTTGACCTCCTTAAACACATTCTGGAACGGGATGGGAAATATTTTTAAAACGGTTGTTACTCTTATTATCACAGCTGATATCTTCGCGAAAGGCTTGATTAGTTTAGGTTTTATTGATGGACTCATAAACGCATCACAAAGTTTAGGATTTGGCGTAGTTGGGATTGGAGTCATCATGACAGTAATGATATTTTTAGCCTCTATGCTTATGGGGAGTGGTAATGCTTCTTTTTTCGCCTTTGGGCCTTTAGTTCCCAAAATCACAAAATCTTTGGGGGCGGAAACGTCTACCTTGATACTCCCTATGCAGCTTTCAGCTTCTATGGGACGCACTGTATCTCCTGTAGCAGGTGTTATTATAGCCACTGCAGAAATTGCTAAGGTTTCAACTCTTGCAATTGTTAAACGAAATTTAATTCCCTTGGGGATCGCATTAGTCATAATGCTATTTTATCACTTTATATAATATGTTAAAACTTATAAAAAACGCTCAATTATATACACCAAAGTTTTTAGGTGCAAAAGATGTACTTATAGCCGGAGCTAAAATTATTGCTATTGATGATAATCTAGATCAATTTAGTCAGGACGCTGAGGTTTGGGATGCACAAGGAAAAATGGTCACACCTGGATTTATTGATCAGCATATTCATATTTCTGGCGCAGGTGGTAAAGATGGTTTTTCTTCAAGAACACCTGATGTTGATTTAAAACAATTAATTTCTTGCGGATCAACTACTGTAATGGGACTTCTTGGAACTGACGGCACTTCAAGATCCTTAAAGTCTTTGTTTAGTAAAGTAAAAGCACTTAAGCAACAAGGTATTTCTGCTTATATGCTTTGTGGCTATTATGGAGTAGAATCTCCAACCTTAACAAATGACATTCAGTCTGACATGATTTTTATTGATCCTGTTTTGGGATGTAAAATTGCAATTAGTGACATTCGATCTTCATACCCAACAGCACTTGAATTATTGCGAAAGTTAAGGGATGTCCGAGTTGCTGGAAGTTTGGCAAATAAAAAAGGAATTCTCCATGTGCACCTTGGAAACTTAGACACTAAATTAGATGTGCTATTTGAACTAGTAGAAAAGTATCAGTTCCCTATTGAACATATTTCTCCAACTCATGTTGCACGTACTAAAGAATTGTTTAATCAAGCAATTGAATTTGGGAAATTAGGAGGCATGATTGATATTACTACAGGAGCTTCAAAATATACAGAACCTCATAAGGCGGTACTTTATGCTTTGGAACAAGGACTCTCTATTGATAAAATAACATTTAGCACTGATGGTCATGCGGGGCTTACTAAGTTTGATGAAAACGGACAGCCGGTTGGAGCTAAAATAGCACAGGTGGATAAAAACCTAGAGGAAGTCATCAATTTAATTAAAACAGGTTTTTCAATGGAAGATGCACTTAAATTAATTACTACTAATCCAGCTACTAATTTAGGGCTTAAAAATAAAGGACAAATTGCAGTTGGCTATGATGCTGATTTGTGTTGTTTTGATACCGATTATAATTTAACAGATGTGTTTGCTTTAGGTCAACAAATGATGACAGAAAGCAAACTAACCATAAAAGAAGTATTTGAATCTTAAATATATATAAATGAAGGTTTTTAAAATTATTAGTGTTCTAGCTGTCTGTATGACTGCTACCTTAGTTCACACTCAAGACGTAGAATTAGATAGCTACAAATTTGGTGAGGGTTTAAGATTTACGGCTGATGAAGGTCATAAAATTAGAATTAGTGGGTATGTTCAGCCGTATGCAGAATCTAAACAGTATACGGAAGCAGATGCCAATGAGTCTATGAACCGGTTCCGGATGCGACGTTTACGACTTCGAATGGATGGTGTACTTCCAGATGAGCGGTTTTCGTACCGTTTTCAGGTTGATTTGAGTGGAGCCTCAGAAGTAGGTGACGCACAAAGCACTAATAATTATTTATTAGATGCTTATGTATCTTATAATATCACAAATAGAATCAAGCTTAGTTTTGGTCAACGATCTACGTATACTGACAACAGAGAATTATTTATGAGCTCTAGAACCTTACAACTAGTGGAACGTAGTAGGCTAACATCAGCTTTTTCATCTATTAGAGAATTTGGTTTTTTCGCACAAGGAAATTTTAGAACTGGAGGCGGTTCTTATCTAAAACCTTATTTTGTTTTAACCAATGGAGACGGTAAAAATGCTTTTGACAAAGACCATGGTGGCTTAAAAGTGGGAGGCCGTATTGACTTTTTGCCTTTTGGATTGTTTACCAATTTGGGACAATTTAGACAAGCAGATGTGATGCGAGAACTCATTCCTAAAATTGTTGTCGGCGTTAATTACAGTAAAAACAACGGAATGAGTAGCCGTAGAGGTCGTGAAAGTGGTGCTATTTTATATTTAAATGATGCCAATGAAGAATCATTACCAGATTACACTAAATATGGTGCAGATTTCATGATTAAATATAAGGGGTTTTCAATGTTAGGAGAATACATCAAAACAGAGGCTGATGTTCCGAAAGATATAACCCAACGGGTTAGAAATAATGGATCTACTTCTACAACTTTTGATGTAAACGGAAGCCAAGATGTAGAGAATTATGTCAAAGGACGTATGATGTTAGGAACTGCATATAATATTCAATTTGGCTATTTATTCAAAAACGGATTTTCTGTTGATGGTCGTTATACACAACTAGAGGCTGATGATAATTCATTTCTAAATAACGGCACATTTTATAACCGACCAGAGTATTACACAATAGGTCTTGGTAAATATTTAGCTAGAAACTACGGAACAAAAATTCAAGCTTCCTACACTTATGTTAAAGCAAATCCAGGGATCAATGATTTGAATGGAAATCCGATTGCTGGTGATGAGTGGATTGCACGATTAATAGTAACATTTTCATTATAATATTAAATGAGAAATAGTATAATTTTAGTCATCTGTATTTTTGTATCCTTTGGATTACAAGCACAGCCGAACCCACAATCGAAAAAAATAACGAAGAACTTTTTCCCAGATTCCGAGTCTTTACTACCGATTACGCCAGCGCTTAAAAAGAAAAGAGGTTATACTAATTACTCAGAGCTAATTAATTTTATTAATGAGTTAAAAGAATCGCATCCATCAGTTGTTTCTATACAATATATTGGTGAAAGTCAAAAAGGCTATAATATCCCTGTGGTTCATATTAAAACAACCAACAGTTCAGAAAAAATTAAAATTTGGATGCAAGCAGGTCTTCATGGAAATGAACCTGCCGGCACAGAAGGCTTGTTGTATTACATGCATTCAATTCTTAATGACGCCAACTATGATAAGCTTCTACATGGTGTGGATCTATTAATTTTACCGATGGCCAATATAGATGGGTACCTTAAAGATAACCGCTATGCAGCTAATGGGCTTGATTTGAATCGGGATCAAACAAAATTAATGGCGCCTGAAACTCGGTTAATCAAAAAAGTATTCTCGGACTTTAATGCCCACGTAGGATTAGATTTTCATGAATACCGTCCCTATAGAAAAGATTTTGCGCAACTCAGTGATTTTGGAATTACTTCAGCCTATGATACTATGTTTTTATATTCTGGAAACTTAAATGTTCCTGAAAATATTCGAAATTATACAAATAATGTATTTGTTCAGAATGCTCGTGAGGTAATGAATATTAAAAATTTCAGACATCGGGAATATGCGTCTACAGGAAAATATTCTGGTGAAATTCATTTTACACAAGGCTCGTCAAATGCACGCTCAAGTGCCACGAATTATGCGTTAAATAATATGATTTCAACTTTATTTGAAGTAAGGGGGGTAGGCTTAGGAAAAACCTCTTTCAAACGTCGTATTGAGATTACCCTTCAATTAGCATTGTCTTATACAAAAACAGCTGTAGAAAATACTACAGCTGTTAAGAACGAAATTCAAAAAGCGATTGCAGATTCAAAGCCTGTTGTAGTTACAAGCAAACGTAAAGTATATAAAGATACGATTAAGGCGATAGACTTAGACACTGAATCTTTAATTGATTTGGAGGTTACAATAAGAGACGCTCTTCAGTCGTCTCCAGTTTTAGAACGTTCAAAGCCTAATGCCTACATCATTGAAGCCTCTCAAATAGCTATTATAGAGAAACTAAAAAACTTGGGGATAGAAATGATTCCTTTGACAGAAGATAAACTGTTTACTGTAGAAGCTTATAGGATCAGCTCATATAATGAAGCTTCCAAAGTTTATGAGAAAATGAAACTTCAAAAGGTCAAAACTGAAGTCACCACGATTCAAAAAGAGTTTCCCAGTGGAACTCTATTAATTTCAATGCAACAACAGCGTTCTAATTTACTTCCTGAAGTTTTAGAGCCCGAAGCGCCTAATAGCTTTGTGAGTTTTGGAGTTTTAAAAACAAAATTAGATGATACATTACCAATATATAGAGTCATAAATAAATAATAAACTTAACGCACAAATATACTAATACGATGAAAAAAATAATTCTATTCTCACTACTTTTAAGTCTTTCCTTTTCTGTAAATGCACAAGATACTGAAGAAAAAAATGTAGCTAGCTTTGATTTAGATAATGGTCTGAAATTTTCTTTTAATGAAGGAGCCTATCAATTTAATATTGGTGGATTTATTCAGCCCATATTTACCAGTTCTGATTTTGAAGATGTATCAAGAACCTATAATGCTAAAAATGCCTTTTTAACTTTAGGCGGTAAGGCCGTAAAAGAAAAAGTTAGCTTTTTAATTCAAATGAACTATAGTTCTTCAGATCCTTTGTTTGATGCATGGATTGCTTACCATCCTTTACCATCAACCACTATATCATTTGGACAAAAACAGACATTTGTAAATAATAGAGAAATGACTTTTAGAGAAGATCGATTACAGTTTACAGATCGAAGTGATTTAAGTCATTCATTTAATAATACGGGCAGAGAATTTGGATTATTTATTGAATCCAAATTTGGAACTAATTTTGGTATAGTTCCTATGTTGGCATTAACATCTGGTGATGGTAGGAATTCATTTGGATCAGACTCTAGAGACTCTGATTTAGGTGGATTAAAAATAGGAGGGCGTTTAGATTTTTACCCACTGGGATATTTTAAAGACGGTACGGCGCATATGAGTGCTGATCTTTCACGTGAACAGACATTAAAATTTGTAGTGGGTTTTGCAGCGAGTCAGAACGAAGGCACTTCAAATCCAGTAGGAGAAGGACATGGCGATTTTATGTTTTATGATGCTAATGGGTTTAATGAATTACCAAGTTATTCTCAAGTTTTTATAGATTTATTAGTGAAATACAAAGGTTTTTCACTTTTAGCTGAATATGCTAATGCAAGTGCTAATGGTCTTGATGAAAATTATACAGACCAAGCTGGTCAAGACATTCTAATACCTGGTCAAATTAGTAGCTTTTTAGTTTTGGGAGATAGTTATAACGTTCAAACTGGTTATGTAACTAAAAACGGTTACGGATTTGATGCTCGATTTGAATCCTCAAGTCCAGAGTTTACTATGATGTCAGAGTCTATTTTGGACGATATGGATAGCTATACTTTTGGTTTGTCTAAATATTTTAATGGGAACAACTTAAAACTACAAGCTGCTTATACAAATGTTTCTACGGACTCTGATTTACAAGGGTCAATGTTTAAATTATTATTTCAAATCGGATTTTAAATGTTTAAAAAAATCAGTGTACTATTAGTATTTATTACAGCTTTTTCAACAGCACAAAATTTAAATTCTAACTCAACTGGGTCGTTCACCTATATTCCTAGTGGTCCTTTAAGCGATCAGCCTGTAGAGGTCTATTATCATATTCCTTCAGGAGATATAACGACTATGCCTTTTGTATTTTCATTCCATGGATCAGGAAGGGATGGCGATACTCACAGGGATTTTTGGATTGATATGGCTAATGATAATGGTTTTATAGTTATCGCTCCTGAATTTTCAAGTGATAACTACCCAGGACTAGGAGATAATTATCTAATGGGAAATGTTTTTGATGATGGAGATAACCCAACACCAGGATCAAGAAACCCTGAAAATGAATGGACATTTTCTGTTATTGAACCTTTGTTTGATGCTATATTAAATGATATATCGAGTACACAGACATCTTATAAAGCTTGGGGGCATTCAGGTGGTTCTCAATTCTTACACCGGTTTTTATTCTTTAAACCTGATAGTCGTCTAGAAGTAGCTGTCTGTTCTAATGCTGGTTGGTATACAGTTCCAGAGGCAGGGGTTAGTTTCCCCTATGGTATAGATAATAGTGAATTACCAGGGTCTAATATAATTCATGCATTTGCAACTAAATTGATTGTTCATTTGGGAGAATCTGATACGAATCAGAATTCATCCGGTTTAAGACATAATACTGTTGTTGATAACCAACAAGGCCTTAACAGATTTGTAAGGGGTAATTATTTCTTTAATACTAGCCAAGCAGAAGCAGAGGATATAGACGTAGCATTTAATTGGGAAATAGATACAGTTCCTAATGTGGGCCATAACGCACAACAAATGGCTAATGACGCTTTACCTCATATTTTATCTTCAGGATTAGGAGTAGAAAATGATAATTTTATAAATTTTCAAATAGGTCCTAACCCTATCAAAAATGAAATACGTTTTGATAATAGTCAAGCTAATTTTTCAAAAATAGAAGTGTTCAATCTTTCTGGACAAACACTAAAGATCATAAATAACATTAAATCAAATCAAAAGCTGTCTCTTATACACATCTCCGAGCCCACGAGACTAAGGCGAATCTC